>OJMG01000037.1_pt1 | contig 129293 bp, 130 predicted proteins | sample 1597141 | NCBI WGS metagenome assembly OJMG01 (sample SAMEA2452119, study PRJEB22498) | human gut metagenome | biome: human feces; feature: human gut; material: feces | place: Australia | collected 2012 | reverse complement strand
TTTTATGATGGAAGATTTTATGAAAAGGATCATACAAGGCAAAAAGGCTAGCAGAGGCCGCGTGGGATTAAGAAAAGAGGAGTGAAATAATGAGTTTGAAAAAAGTTAATTTAGATAAGCTGATGCGTGAAGAATCTCTGATTTCCGAACAGGAAGAAAAAGCCAGGGCTTTAATGCTTAAAGCCCGTGATAGAAAACAACGGCTTGTACGTCGTCGGGCGCGTGTGATGATGGATCATCTTGAAAAGGTAAATATAGATGGTTCTAATATTCCGTTTTTATTGGGAGCTGCTGTGTATATGGCACGGCAGGGCAAAGAAAAGATGATAGAACTGGAAAAGCTTGGCCATGACGTAATGGATAATCCTGAAAATTATAAAATCGAGATAAAAGAAGAAGCTGAAGATATTGGAAATGATTGATACTACTGAAAAACGGCAGGCAGAGCTTGTAAAAGATTCGTTGGGCAAAGAAATATTAAAATATCTTGATGATCCTGAGGTAAATGAAGTTTATATCAACCAGGACTATTCATTGAGAGTGGATACAATAAGCGGACGTCGTAAAACAGATGTTGTTTTAACTACAGATACGGTAACACGGATATGCAAATCGATAGCCGGAATTAATCGTCAGGTGATCACAGAAAAAAATCCGGAACTCGGTGTCGAGATCCGGCTGCTCCAAGTAAGGGCGCAGATTATGTTTCCACCAATCGTCAGCAGACCAACATTTTTTCTTAGAAAAAAGCCCAGGCAAATATTTTCACTAGAAGATTACAAGGCGCAGGGCGCATTAAGTGAAAAATACTATGGAATCATCGTAGATTGCATTAAACGCCGCAAAAATATAATAGTCGCCGGTGCAACAGGCAGTGGTAAAACAACATTTTTGAATGCTATTTTGAAGAAGCTTTCAGAGATTAATCCGGAACATAGATTGGTAATTTTGGAAGATTTACCAGAGCTGCAGTGTAGCAGTGATGATGTGCAGTACATGACGACATCAGGTAATAGAACAACATCAGTTACTATGCAGGATCTGGTTTTTATTTCAATGAGATTATCGCCGCAAAGAATCCTTATTGGTGAAGTACGCGACAAGTCTGCGTATGATGTTTTAAAAGCGTGGAATACTGGTCATCCAGGTGGATTTTGTACGATTCATGCAGATGGCTGCCATGATGCTTTTATTAGATTAGAGCTGCTGGTTAAAGAAGCTGATACAGGCTCCAGCACAAGAGATATTAAGGCTTTGATAGGAACAACGGTAGGTGTGATCATCAGCATACAGAAAGTTGTGCAAAATAACGCTACAACTAGAGCCGTCGAAGAAATCATAGTTGTAAAGGGGTATGATGCTGATCAAGATTGTTATGATTATGAGGTTCTCTGAATAAAAGCATAGGAGTGTAAAAATTGAACGAGAAAATCCTGAAATATATTTTAAATACTATTTTAGTAGTAGCATTTATTCTTATAATTCACACAATAATAGAATCTATGTAATTGATCAAAAAATTGTAAATAATAAAAAAACGGCACAGAATATGCCATTTCAAGGAGTGTGAAATTTGATTGAGTTTTTTATTGTTTTTTTGGAACCTATTTGCTATTTTTTCATATATTTTTTTGATTGGCTTTAATCTTTTTATGATTTTCTTTATTTTAAGTCCTGATCCAAGTGTTAGAGAATTTGTATTAGCAATCAAAGATAGCTATTCAAGTTCCGTAGTATGTTATATCAGCATAATACTTATGATTATTTCAGGACAGGGGTTCTTCTTTAGGAAAAGGCTTGCCAAATTTATAGATAGTGAAAATCCTGACAAAGCAGAAGAAGTACTGCATATACTTTTTATGATTTCAGCTACTTTAGCATTGTTTATTTTAGCATCAATATTTGAAATTATATAGTTAATCAAAAAGGAGAGAAAAATATGAATAAAATTAGTTTGAAAAATAAAATTATGGAAATTCGTGATTCTAAATTTGCTGCCGTTGGCGTCGGCCTAGGCTATTTGGCAATGACGACTAAAGCATATGCAGCCCGTACATGGCCTTGGACAGGTATTTTAAATGATATCAAAGACGAACTTACAGGACCACTGCCTCTGACGCTTGGTACATTAGGAATTGTAATTGCTGCATTTGGACTTTTTGCAGGGAATGCAGGTGATGGAATGAGAAAGTTTTTAATCATAATTTTAGCAATATCTGTTGCCCTCTTTGCACCAACATTTGTTGAGTGGATTGCTGATAGCGCGAGCTAATTAAGCTATATAAGTTATATATTATATATAAACTATATAATTTATATAAGAAAAATAATGGCTGACAGTATAAGTTAAAGGAGTGTGTTAAAGCAATGATTGTTCCGGTATTTAAAAGTTTGTCCAAACCTATGACGTGGGGCGGGGTACCGCGTAATATTTTTATACTAATTATTTTAGCTTCGTTGATCAGTGTTGTTATTTTTCAATCAATTAAAGGCGTACTGCCTATACTAGCTGTTTATATGATTGTTTTAGCTCTTTGTAAATATGATCCGAAAATATTTACTATTTTATATAAAAATTTAAACCTAAAAACACATTATTTTGAAGGGTGATGAAAAAATGGGTAATATGGGTGTTATGTCAGAGCTGGTACCTTGGCAGTTCCGGACGGAAAACCAGGTCATTTTCAATGATAATTATACAATCCAAAAGACTTACGCTTTTACGTCGAAAGATACATCCGCTATGACTGAAGATGAAAAAGGGAACTACTTAGGTCGATTAAATAATATTTTCAAACGATTTAAAACAGGCTGGATATTTTGGATCGAAACCCAAAACGTAATTGATATATCATATCCTGACAATATTTTTTCAGATCCGCTGCTTAGAGATTGTGATGAAATTAGAAAAAGAACCCTATCGGGGGGAAAGAATTATCGCCAAATACATTATCTAACTATCGTTTATAAACAGCCTTCAGATGCCTTTAGAAGATTAGCAGGGCTTATTGATAAAGAAAATAAAGAGATTTTGGCTCAATTAAAACAGGGCATTAAGGAATTTTCAGAGATATTTTTTCCGCGAAATAATGTTGCTGATTTTGAAGCTGCAACAGTAGATTATTACAAGGATATGAAGTTGATGGAAGAAAATTTTCTGGAAGAAACAGGCGAAATAGTACGTGCGTTATCACCGTATTTTATCGACTTAAGACCGCTGAATGGTGAAGAAACACTAACTTATCTGCATAGCTGCATAAGTGATACTAAACATTCTGTAAAATCAGATATTACAGCTTTTTTGACTGCCCAGCTTGCAGATGGCACATTTATGACTGGTCGAACTCCTAAAATTGGTAATAAATACATCGGAATAATTGGCATTAAAGATCTTCCTAATTACGCAAAAGATTTTTTGTGCCGAAAGCTTGACAGTATATCTTCTGAATATCGTTACGTTATCCGATACCTGGCATTGTCAAAAGATGATGCAATGAGGGAAGTAAAGACGATTCAGCAGCAACATCAGCAGCGCCAGAAAAGTCCTATAACCTGGTTTTTTGAGGCCGTGCAAAATAAAGTGATCGATAAGGTAGATGAAGAGGCTGTTATGGACGAAGAAGACAGCAAAGATGCCTATGCTGAGCTTGCTCAGGACAATATTGGTATGGGCTACGGTACTATAAATTTAGTGCTGCTCAATGAAAACGAAAAAGTCCTAGCAGATGAACTTGCAGATATTAAGGCTATAATCAATGATTTAGGATTTGTGGCCACTATTGAAAAGGACAATGCCTCGCAAGCCTGGCTTTCAACTATACCTGCCTGTTATTCTTTCGGCGTCAGAACGTATTTTATCAATTCTACAAACTTTATTTTATGGTCGCCAGTATCATCGTTATGGGAAGGTCAAAAAGAAAATGAACATTTCAAAAAGCTAAATATATCCAGCACGCCGCTGATGAAGTGTGAAACTCCGGAGAAATTACCGTTTTATCTCAATTTACACGTTGCAGATGTTGGGCATACTATGGTTGCTGGCGCAACCGGTACTGGCAAGTCAGTTTTACTAAATACGATTGCCAGTAATTTTAGAAAATATGAAAATTCTAAAGTATTCATATTTGATAAATCGGCATCAAGCCGCATTATAACGCAGGCTTTAGGCGGTAATTTCTACAATCTACTGGTCGATGTAGACAGCATTTCTTTTCAGCCGCTCGCTAATGTGGACGATCCTATAGAGAGAACATGGGCTTGTGATTGGTTATGTGATTACCTTACTGCGCAAAATCTTGTGTTGACGCCAGCACTAAAAAAACTGATTATGGAGGCTTTGCGTGATGTTGGAAACAGCCCACAGGATCAGCGGACTATAACGTCACTGACAACTTATCTTCAGGACGAAGAACTGCGAGAAGCCTTGCTTGCCCTTAGCCTGGAAGGTGCATACGGTTCTTTGTTTGATAGTAATGTTGACAAATTTGGTACTGGTGACTGGCAAGTATTTGAAATGGAAAAGCTTATGGAGAACGCGAATATAGTTGCACCGACATTAGATTATCTCTTTCACCGCATTGAACGCCAGTTAACAGGCGTACCGGCTCTTATTGTTCTTGATGAATGCTGGCTGTTTCTCAGTAATCCGACGTTTCGGGCAAAAATCGTTGAGTATTTGAAGGATTTAAGAAAAAAGAATTGTAGTGTTGTTCTCGCCACGCAAAATTTATCTGACATTCCTGACGAGCTGCTGTCTGTAATCGTTGAAAATACAAAAACTAAAATTTACCTGGCTAACGATAACATGAATGTTGAAAGTCAAAAAATCTATGAAAAGTTCGGTTTAAATGAAACAGAGATTGGAATAGTTAAAGCATTGGTGCCAAAGAAGGAGTATTACTACAAATCTTCTCTTGGCAGCCGTATTTTTGATTTGAAGTTGTCTCCGTTGGAAGCTGCATTCTATACAGCTACCAGTAAACAGGATCAGTTAAAGGCTGCTGAACTGAAAAGCTTGGCACCTGCTGATTTTGTAGAAAACTGGAAACGGCTTAAAGGTGTTTCAGCTTAGAGATATTTTTAATATATAACTTATATAACGTATATATATTAAATAAGTTATATACAGTATTTAGTGTAAATAACGTAAATAGCTTATATAACAAAAAGGAGCTTAGGTCAATGAAAATTAACCATAAAAAAGCTGCTGCACTTAGTGCAGCAGTGTTATTGACCTTCGGTGTCAGCACGCAGGCATATGCTGTATATGCTGTGCATGACAGCAAGGTATATGGACAAATAGTGTCGCAGATAAAAAAAGCAACAGAGCAGATCAATCAGTTAAAAGAGCAGGTAAATTTACAGATGCAAAACTTGCAGGATCTGTCATCTGAGGTAATTGATCCAATAACGAACGAAATTGCTATTGTAACATCTGAATACAATGGGGCTAAAAAAGGTATGAGCAGTATTATCAGCGGCGCTTCTGACGTGGATACAGCTTTTCAGGAAACGTTTAAAGACTTTACATCACTTGATCCGACTACTGCTACCTATAAGGATATTAAAAGCAGACAGGAAACTAACCGTGTGAAGTCTGAAGAACTCAATAAAGAGTTTGTGACGCTGATTAATATGAAACAGGTTGAGCTTGAAAAATCTAATGAACGTATCCAAAAGTTAATAAATGAGATTGCTAATTGCAAGGGAGCAAAAGATCTTGCTCAGCTGGAAAATTTATTGTCGGCCGAACAGATCTATTCTCAGAATATAACAAATGAGATCCAAGGACTGAAACTGAAGCAAGATGCGATTTCATCACAGCAGAAAAAATTAGCAGATGATGCCGAACAGGCAAGCCAGGAAAAGTTAGCTGCTGATTTTGGAAAAGTTGCTGAGCAGGCAAAGGTGAATATTGGTAGTCGTAACACTACGATTACCGAATCATTTGATAAAAAAGTGGAAGCCATAGGATGGGAATGATATGACAAGCTTTTTTAATATGCTGAATGAAATAACAGACGTAATAACCAATGCTGTATTAAACGGAATGATACGTCTGCAGGAGCCTATGATTGAGTTACTTGTGGTTCTTGCTATTATAGGTATAGCCAGTAACTGGGAGATGTATTTTGTAAGCGAAAGTTGGAATTGGGGAAATCTTTTTGTAAAGATAATCCACATCGGATTTTATGCCTTTTTGATACGTAATTGGAAGATGCTGCTTTTGACTGTAAAAAAAACGGGAGAACAACTAGGTATTGCTGCTGGTGGAGATACTGGGCTTTTAACACCAAATGATATTTTGAATTTAGGTGTAAAAAATGTTTTTGATGCTATTTCGAATCTGATGACGAATATACCATTCAGTTTAGAAATATTTACAAGGATTTTGGGAATAGTTATTTTAGGATTTGCCTTGTATGCGTTCCTCAAAATTGCTTGTACGCTCTTTTTTACTTATGCCGAATTTATTATCGTAGGAGGACTGAGTATAGTGCTTTTGCCATGGAGTATGACGAAGTGGACGAAAGGCATAGCGGATAAAGCCTGGGGTATTTTACTTTCTGGAGCGGTAAAAATAATGGTTTGTGTGTTCATGGTGTCGCTTGTATCAGGATTTATTGAAAATTCTTTTAGTAATCTTGATATTGATAATCCTTCATTACCAGATTTACTAACAAATACAATATCTCTTGGCTTTTTGGCGTTTTTAGTTGGTAAATCAGTAGAATATGCTGGGGCAATGACGAATGGCTTAACAGTATCCTCTCCTAATATGATTAGTTCTGCTGCTGGTACTGCCGCGAGAATTCCTGGTAATGTCAGGACGGCTGGCAATTTTGTTAAAGGAAGTATTGCTACAGCTAGAGCGACTAAAAAAGGTGCATCAAAAGCTGGTGAGTGGTGGCTAAAACATGGTGGTGGAATTCCTTTATAGGAATAAGAAAAAGGCACTATATAAGTGCCTTTGGGGTGAAGAAACTTAAAATTAGAATTTGATATCCTTAAGTTCTGGGATTTTGGGATCATTGCTTGTTTTGATGAATTTCATAGCATTGTATTTGATGAATTTTGTGTCACCTTCTGTAGAAATTATAAGTGGTTCTTTAAACATATGTGTCATATTGGCAATTTTTGTTTGTTCATTAATTATTGCATTTTGATCTTCGTCCAATGTTATCTTAGGAGCAAAGTTTATTTTTGATGTTGCTCCATAAAAATCAGGATTACTTTTTGAAATTATTCGACATCTTATATCAAGCGTGTTTTCGTTGGTTTTGCTAGGCTTGATAACTAAATAATATTGTGTGTTTGAAGAGGAAGTCTTTTTATCAGCCCTCCAAACACCGGTATATTCTTTAGCAATTTTCTCTTTTTCAGAGCTGCAGCCTGAAATACTGACTGCCGAAAATATCAAAAGGGATAATACTAATATTAATTTAAAAATTTTGTTCATATTACATCGCTCCTCGCTGAAATATTGTAATTATTAATTATATAGATATTTTAGCATATAGGCGTATATGAAGGAAAGGTATATCTATGAAATTAAAAAGTGAATTTAGAAAAAAGCTATTGGCAGCATTTTTGGGAATTAGTATTTGCTTGCCGTTAAACGCTGCGTATGCGAATACGATTTCTTATACAATTCAAGGTATTGAAACACGGTTTCAGAGGGAAGGGGATGAATTTACAAAAACAGATAGGATTGATTTAAGCAAAGAATTTTTTATTGGTCTTGATTGGGGCAGTACGGAGCTAAATCATATAAATCTGTACTATACGCCTGTAACTTATACCAATAAAAGCGGTTGCCTTTTTAGAGCTGGTAAGCTGTATGCGATGACAAATGCGTATCGATTTGGTTACACGGCATCCAAAAGCCAGGTTATGGACATTGGATACGCCCAGGCAATTTTAGCAGGATATGCCGATTTCTCCGAAACACAGTTAGCGAAAATGCAGGAAATGATAATGCTAGGCAATCAAACTATGGAAAGTGGTTTTTATATTACGGATAATTTTGCGGTCAACGATCCTGAAGCTGATTTTCAGCCTAGTAGTAATGATGTAGTAGAAAATGATCTGCCAACCAGTGATGATACCTTTATAACCAGAAGTAATAGCCTGGTTGAAGATGCTGCGTTTAGTGGAAATGACACTGTAATACAAGACTTAGTAATCAGCAGTGACAGTTTTATGAGTAATTTGTCGGTTGATGATAATGTCGCTGCTGATGTTGAGCAAGTGCCGGGTGATAAGACAGTAAGTAATGTCGGTAATGATAAGACTTTAGTTAAAAAACCAACGATGAGGGAACGGATTTCAAGAATATTGCAGGAAACAAGATTAGATGTGTTTTTAGATAGTGATAATGAAGAAAAAGCTATTGTTGAAAATCAGGAAAATAATATAGAAAACGACGTTTTTCTTGGAAATGATGATAACAGTGACGAAAATAATAATTCCGAAGAAATTAACGACGTTAACGATATTATCGAAGAAGCAAGGCGAGTGAGAGAGCAGTTAGCTTTGCTAATTAAATAGATTGGAGAGAGAGCCGTTGATAAAGCTTTATAAGAGTTTTATTTTATTAGCAATATTAATGCTTTTATGCAGCAGTGTTTACGCTGCTCCGATCACGTCACCGTTTGGTTGGCGCATTCATCCAATTACCGGCGAATGGAAGTTTCACTCAGGTATGGACATTGGATATGAAGAAGGCACTGCAATACCGGCAATGATGCCTGGTACGGTAGTATATAGCGCATGGTATGACGGATACGGATATACTGTTATTCTCGAACATGAAAACGGTGATCATACGTTATATGGTCACTGCAGCGCTTTGTATTGTAATTATGGTCAGTATGTTGATAAAGGAACAACCATTGCGGCTGTTGGTAGCACTGGTTTCAGTACTGGGCCGCATCTGCACTTAGAGTACTGGCACAATAATCAATATACAGATCCAAGTTTATTATGGAGCTGAGCAGACAACAAAGAGTTAGATATTCGAGCGTTTGAACAGCTGTCTTGTATGACTATCATACCTTAAGCCCCGTAGAGGGAGCTGTATGATAGGAAATACAAGCAGCGAGCAGAAAGGTCGTGATAGTGTGGCAATAGTTATATCTGTAGGTGGCAGTGATATTTCTGTTATGCAAGTAGCGAATACAGACACATATCATCTGAGCCGGTACAGTAGTTTTTCAGGAAATTGGCAAGAATTATGTTCCAATGCGGCTGAAGACACTACAAAAAATGGTCTGTTAAATATGCTGAGCGGGTTTAATAATTATGAAACAGAGAAGTATTATGTGCTGTTGGTTGGCTCCTGCGGATTGATTTATAAAACAATTGAGATCCCTGTATCGGTAATGACAAATAGTAATGATCTATTAAACGAAGAAAACATAGATCAATTAAAAGCAATTTGTATGAGCAATTTGCCCACCGGATACTATAAAGCTGAGTATTCAGTCAGCATTGGCTCCGTTGTCCACTCTGCCAGAGATTCTATTTATTATGTCAGCTGTGCCTATGTTCCCAAGGTACTGATTGAAGGTATCAAAAATGTGCTGAGAGAAAGTTCCCTGCCGCTTTTTGATATACAGCCTTTAGCATTTTGTATCCAGCAGGCAATAGATATCAGTGATCCTGCTGTTATAGATATTTCCTCCGGATATATTTCAGCTACTAAAGACGGCGGGATAATAATTGCCAAATTCGGATCAGAGAACATGAAGGCTCAGCTATTAGACTATATAAAGCAATACACAAATTCCATTTTCCACACCAATTATAAATTCAGAAAAATTACCGGCTATGAATTACAGCGGTACTTAAAAAAGTCATTAACCACGGTAATATCACTGTCAGAGGAAAAAGTACCACTGATAACAGGCACAATAGGAATAGCGTATGGAGATGCAGATGATATCAGGAAGGGGGAGAAAATGAGTGATTATATCGAAAAAATTAAGCTCATATTTGAGCGGTGAAGATATACGAGCTGCGCGATACTATTATTATCGGCCAGTTATCAGGTTTGCGGCATTATTTTTCGTGATTATGTTAGGTACTTGCTTTGTTTGCCAGGCTGCCTGGTACTTTTATACTGACCAGAAAATAAAAAAACTAAATGATACCAATGCCAGCACTATTGTTTATCAGGAAGCCATGAAAATCGATACGGAACTGTCTAAGCGTGTAGAGCTTGCTAGAAAAGCCCGCCCGAAGAATATCGATGCAAAAAAGATGTTGGCTGCTATCTTTCAGGACGTGCCTAAGGGGATGTCATTTACTGCAATATCTATTAGTACCGAAAAAACAAGCGTCAACGGATTAGCAGACAACATTGATATTGTAAATGCCTTTTGTAATGTTGTATCAAACGATGATCAAAAGGCCGTTATGGATTTTGTTGAAAATAAAGATAACAAAACCAAATTTGTAATAAGTATAGCAAAAAAAGAAGCAGCCACTAAAGAAGGGAGTGGTAAATAAAATGCTTCAGGAGTTTTTTAATGATAAATCTAAAGCAAAATCTGAAATAGCTTTGTTAGTGGTACTGATATTGGTACTAATAGTTGTAATTTTCAACGCTGAGAAGTTTCGGTACCAAAAAGATGTCCAGGCTGTCAATGCTGTTGGAAAAGCAAGTCAGAGGCTGGAATGGCTCGAAAATTTTGATATCGAAACTAACAGAGCTTTGTTGGATAAGACTGCATTGCCGGTTAAGGAAAGTGAAACTGACGCAGTACAGCAGAGTCAGTTAAGTATCTTACAAAAACACGGTATCCAGGTTGTAAGTGCCTCAACTAGAGCAGTTAAGCCCGAAGGCGATGCACTGCCCTATATCCAGTGTCAGGCTAATTTCCAGGGGCAGATTTTAGATATCATAAAGTGTATTAACGAGTTTGAAAACTACAATTTGGTAGTTATAAACGGATTATCGATGGAGTCTAAAAATGGTCTTATTCAGGGCAAGATCGATTATCGGATCATCTATCAAAAGTAGGAGTGAAATTGATGATTAATTTATCAGGTAAAAATCAAATAGCACTGTGTATTTCGGCTGTCGTGCTTGGAGTAGTAATGTTTACTGCTATGCTCTTTATTCATAAGGTACCGGCATACAGGCCGCAGACTATGAACGGCAGCAGTTATGAAACCATCTTAGCAGATCGGGCAATACAAATAGCTCCTGAAGCTTCCTTTTTCGCTGTTACCGTAGCTGAAGCTGCTGCTTCAGCTACACAGGAAATTTCGCAAATGCCGGCAATGCCGACGCCACCGCAAATCCCTCAGCAACCTGGTGGTTATTCAGCAGGCATACCTTCAGGCAAGTTAACTGTGATCGGAGTGCTGCCACCTTCGGTAGTTATCATGCAGCGCGGCGGACAGACGATAACGGCTAAAGTCGGGCAACAGACGGATTTTGGTTTTGTAGATTCTATATCCAAAGCCGGGGCCAGTATTGATGGCTCCTGGTACGAACTAAATTAAATGATGATGGGAGAGTTTAGATTGTTGAAGAAACTATTGTCAGCTTTACTTATGTGTGTTTTTTTCTGCTCGCCAGCTGCCGCGGCAGAAATATTTGATATTGATATGTCGGCAACACCTATTGTCGAAGCCTTGAGAGGCCTTGGTTACAGATCTAACAGGAATATTGTTATTAACGGTGAGCTTCAGGGGACAGTTACCCTGTCATTGCACAATACAAATTTTGAAGATTGTATCGACCTGCTGGCAACGACGCATAATTTTACCTACAGTGAGAAAAATGGCGTTGTCTTGGTGTCTCCGGCCAAAACCATGAAACAAATGGCTTCTATCCGCCTGGATCACTTAAATCTGTCGTCTGCCAAAGAGCAAATGAAGCTGCTTTTTGACGAGGACGATATTGCAATCAACCCGGAAACCAGCACTATCAGTGTTGCTGGCAGTACAGCGCAGATTAATCAGGCGCGCGAACAGTTGAAGGGAATAGATCATCCACAACCGCAGATAATGGTTAAAACTACCGTTATTGAATTGAGTAAAAGTAAATCTAGGGATCTTGGTTTTACCTACAGCACAGATCCATGGGGCAAAGATACCTCAAAAAGCGGATATGACGGATTTAAATTTCTGATCACAGCTGCCCATGAAGAAAGCTTTGGCAAGTCGAAGCTGCTTGCCAGACCGTCGGTAGCTGTTTTCAGTGGGCGCAAAGCCACGATCCTGATGGGGGATGAGGTACCTGTCTTTACAAGCACGTCCACATCTTCCGGGACAGTCAATGATGCTACTGTCAACGTCGAATATAAAGATGTTGGCGTCAAACTTGAGGTCGTCCCACGCATTAACGATCAGGATAAGGAAACGATCACTATGGAGATCAAGCCGACAATCAGCTCGATTACAGAATGGATCAGCAGTGGGAATAATACTGCCCCGCAAATTTCTACCCGTGAGGCAGAAACTATCCTGCGGGTCAAATCAGGCCAGACAATCCTTTTAGGCGGTCTGCTGCGTGATGAAATAATTAATACCACTAAGGGTGTACCGTTGCTCTCAAAGCTGCCCTTTTTAGGCGAATTATTTAAAAAGCGTTCTAAGAGCAAAGACAAGACTGAGATTCTGATCGCATTGACGCCGACAATTATCCATGAAGTAAACGGTGTTCCTGATGTGGCAGAGCAAAAGCTGACGCCAGATCTGCACAAGACCCTTGGTGAAACGCAGTCCGAAGCGGTCGATAATAACATTCCTAAAGCTGAGCAGGATGCCCTTGATAAAGAGAATGAGAAGCTTCAGGAGCAGCTTCAGGACAAAAATAAGGCTTTAAAAGAAAAGGAACGGTTGATCAAAAAACTGACCAAAGAATTAAATGAAAGCAGCAAAACTATGAAAGAATTTATCAAACAAAATAACGGAGAATCTAAAAATGGAAAACAAGCTGCCTAATGACTATTTTGGTGAGAATCCAGCTCATGATGAGCCTGGTTTCTCAGAAGTATCAGAAGCTTTTAATCTTGCTGAAGAACACGGTGAAACCGGGAAAAGTATATGGCGTGAATATAAAGGCGACCTGGACGCTTTAGTGATCACAGATGATGTACTGCGGAAAATATCAGCCAGAACAGCTAAAGATTGGAATGTCCTGCCGTACCGGTTCGATCAGGGGACATTGTATATTTTGACCAACAAGATCGATGTAATTAACGATGGTGCTGCCCTTACCAGGTTGATTCAAAAAAATGCGGCCGACGTGCATGACCTGGATATCCAGCTGATAGAATATGATCCGCTGCGTACTGCCATGAATAAGTATTATAACGCAGAAATGGTCTCGGACACTGATGAACAGCGTAATCCTGAAGCGTCTACCTTAATCACGCAAATGGTTGAGTCAATGTTTACAGCCGCACGTGACTGTAAAGCCAGTGATATCCACTTGACGCCGACAATCGACGGAATGACAGTACGGTTTAGGGTAAATTCAAAGCTGGTCACACAGGATATAAAAATCAATAATGATGAGAAATTAGCTTTGGTCTCCGTTATAAAAAGTCAGGCAAAAATTGAAACAACGAAAAACCTGATCGCTCAGGACGGTGTCATTACCAGGCACGATATAGAATATCGCGTAAATACATATCCCTGTGCAGCTCCCTATGGGGAAAAAGTCGCGATCCGGCTGCAGGACAAAAATACCAAGCTAATCAATATCCGTGAAATGGGTTTTGATCCTTCAGATATAGAAGCTATCGAAAAAGTATTGCATCAACCTGATGGGGTAACACTACTTTGCGGACCGACCGGCCAAGGTAAATCTACAACTTTGCTGGGCTGCCTGCGCGAATATCCTGTTGATGAATATAATATTCTGACGATCGAAGATCCGGTCGAGCAGCATATTGAAGGTGTCGCCCAGGCATCTGTTAATGATACCCTGGAAAAAGCAAGTCACTTTTCTTACTCGGAAGCGATACGCGCGGCCATGCGCCAAGATCCGGATATCCTGATGGTTGGTGAAATCCGTGACAATGAGACCGCTAAGGCAGTAGCTATGGCGTCACAAACCGGCCACAAAGTTTTTTCGACACTCCACGCTAAAAGTGTTGTTGAAAGTATATTGCGTATGCGTGATTTGGGTGTAAATCCGAGGTCGCTACTATGGCAAATGAATTGTATTGCCAGCCAGAGGTTGGTTGGCCTTAATTGCCCTCACTGTAAGCAAAAAGTTATCAGTCAATCGAATAAATATGTCAGGCAGTGCGACTTGGAGATACTTAAAAATGGCGAGTCCTGGGAATCGAAAGGCTGTCAAAAATGTTTTAATACGGGAATTGTTGGACGAAAACCAATTTTAGAGATCCTACTATTTACGAATGCTGTTCGTGATTTCTTTACCCAGGAACGCAGTATCTCTGAAACAGCAATATTTTTAAAGAAACTCGGCTTTCGATCAATGTGGGAAAAAGGGATGGAACTTGTAGCGAGCGGTGATATTTCTTTGGCTGAACTTTGCAGCGTATTAAGCCCTGACGACGAAGAAAGTGCAGGTAATTCGTTATGACACTTTTTAGTAAATTTAAACAAACGCTGGCCGGGTTATATTTGCAGCCGGATATTACAGATAAATTCATTTTTTTTGATCAGCTGGAAGGATTCCTCAGCTGTGGTATCAATTTTATCGACGCCATTGAACAATTATCTGAATATCAAGAAAATAAGATTTTCAGGAAAAAGCTAAAAACAATAGCTGTAAATATGCGCGGGGGTATGTCACTTCACGAAGCGTTTGCTGGCGCAAAAGTATTCTCTGATGAAATCATTGCCATGCTTGATTTAGGCAATAACAGCGGTGATATGGTAAAAATCTGCAACGGTATCTCAACGCGGCTTTTTACAAAAGCTGAGATCCAGGGCAAAGTAAATAACGCGCTTTTTCCTGTCGCGATTACGTTTATCCTGGGGATTTCCGGCTTTTTTGCGTATGTGAAATATGGCCTGCCAATTTTTCTAAAGATATTTGCAGGCAATGGGATGAAAGTGCCTGTATTGCTGTCTATGACGCAAACCTTGGTTTTGCCGGTAATAAATTATTGGTATATTTCGCTCTTTGTGATTTTTGTTTTATATCAATTGTTGCATAAGTGGGTATCGTCTAATCGAATGACGGTCGACCGGTGGCGAATGAAAATCCCACTTTATAAAAAAATTTATATGTGGCAGTGTCAGGAAACATTTGCAAGTAATCTGTCTTTGATGCTATCTAATGGGATGGTCGTTATAAAAGCACTATCGCTAATAGCTCATACGGTAGACAATCACATTATGAAAGCGGCCATAAAAAAGACCGCTGAAGACATTAGCAATTTAGGTTTAGACCTGGATCAGGCAATTGCCAGAAATAACAGTGAAAATGTTTTTGATGGCATATTGATACAACAAATTAAATCCGGTGTAAAAACAGGGCAGGTTGACAGAACAATGAAATCTGCTGCAAAAACCTATAAGACAAGTATTGACAGAAGAATTGACCGCATCGGTACCTATATTACCCTTATTGCCGCAGTCCCGGTATTAATGCTTGTATTACTATTGATGTATTACACCTATTATCCATCCTTTGAGCTGATCAGGAATGCTACCAACCAGGCTACCCACTTTTAAACGAAAGGAGGCTTATAAAATGGCTAGAAAAGGATTTACTTTTCCAGAGTTGGTAATATCCATGGTGATACTGCTTATCTTGGGATCTGCATGGGTAGTAAATTCGGGAGATCTTTTGGATGTTGGGAAAAATCGTACAGCTGGTATTAATGCAGCGGCAATTACAATGTCCATATCTCAATATGCCTTTGAAGTTAATGAGTATCCTGAAAAGCTCTCAGATTTGACGAAAAAAAATGGTCAATATGGTCCATGGTTAGATGAAACGCGGCTTAAAGATCCTTGGGATATGGATTATATATATGCTATTGATGAAACGAATGGGCGCATCGCTGTATGGTCTTGCGGCAATGATATGACGAACAATTCTGGAAGTGATGTACCTACGAATTTCCAGGGCGATGATGTCGGAAGTATTATAACTTTCCCAATATTAAAATAATCAATTAGGAGGAGTTTATTATGTTTAAATTAGCTGAAAATCTTAAAAAGAAGCGTAAAGGGTATACTTTAGTCGAGTTAGTTATTGTTATTATTGTTATTAGTATTCTTGCAGGTGTTTTCTTTGCTATGGGCAGCGATGCACCTGACACAGCAAGAATATCACTTATGAAAACCAATATGACGAGCATCAGGACATCTTTGCTTTCATATAGCGCGCTGAAAAAAGATGGGCAGCTTCCTGCGACTCTTGATGAGCTGTTAACAGGTATAGCTAAAGAAGATGCTATTGACGGAAGGGAGCATAAAAATCTTATTAGTGGTGAAAATGAAGACTTTTCGCTTGTTGATCCTTGGGGATCACCATATGTATATGACAGAACGGCCAAAACATTGTCTTGTACACCAAAACTGAGCAGCGGCGAATCCTTAGATACCTATACGATCAAAATTTAGATATAAAAAGGTGATTTTATGAAAATCCACTCTAGAAGCACAACTACCCCCCCTCATCACACAAGAAACGTGGGAGTGGGCAGCTAGTCTTAATTGTAACCTGCGTTATCATCATGGGCCTGCTTGCTTTAGCAAATGCCCAGACGATGCAGGCTGGTTTTAGTAGTTTGGGTAGTAGCAGTATCGCGCTGCAGGCACAGCAATATGCCAGTGCCAAAGCCGATATTATTAAAGCTACTACATATGACGATTTAGAACCTCAGTCAAAGAAAATAATACAAAATTCTAATGATTTCTGGGATGCTGTTGAACTTTCTCCGGAAGAATCTTATTCGGATGAAATAAAACAGCGTACTGCTACAGTCAATATTTATCGCGGATCTGAACCAGAGCCCAGATATTCTCTCAAGGTATTACGTCTATCAAGAGAAGTAAAGGCATCCGGAGTCCCTATAGGGACAGTGATAATCTGGCCGGCCGATAAAGATCCAACAGAGGGAACTTGGCTTTTGTGTAATGGTCAAAGCTGTATTGCTTATCCTGAACTGGTAAAAGTACTTGGGAAAATCAACGTACCAAATTACCAGGGAATATTCCTGCGTGGTTATGGAAGTCAGGTCAGCAATCATTATGGTGCAGTAACTCATGTTTCAGCTGGACTCGGTGAACTACAAGGCGACGCCATCCGTAATATTTTTGGCAGTTTTCATGTCAGCCGCCGGGCGTGGAATGCAGCTTCAGGGGTTTTTTATGGTCGAACTTATAATGCTGCAGATTGGAGCAGCGGTAATGGTGATAACCATCAACATGAGTATACTTTTGACGCATCAAGAGTGGTACCAACAGCTAATGAAATTAGACCAGCAAACATTGCAGTAAAGTATCTGATAAGAGCAGCCTAAAGAATTTGTGTTTTCGCGACTGAGCGTTCTCAAGGAGAGAAGCTTATGTTTGATTTATTCCACTCTGTAAGGACAACTACCCCCCCTCATCATACAAGAAACGTGGGAGTGGGCAGTTAGCCTTAATTGTAATCTGCGTTATCATAATGGGCTTGCTTGCTTTAGCAAACGCCCAGGTGATGCAGGCAAGTTTTAGTGGTTTGGGTAGCAGTAATATAGCACTGCAGGCACAGCAATATGCCAGTGCCAAAGCCGATATTATTAAAGCTACCACATATGACGATTTAGAACCTCAGTCAAAAAGCGAAATAACAAATTCTAACGGTTTTCAGGACGCTGTAGAACTTTCTCCGGAAGAATCTTATTCGGACGAAATAAAGCAGCGTACTGCAACGATCCACATTTATCTCGGCGAAGAAGCAGAGCCTCGGTATTCACTAAAAGTATTACGGCTTTCAAAGGAAGCAAAAGCTTCAGGTGTTCCAATTGGAACTGTAATTGCCTGGCCTTCTAATACGATGCCTACAGATGGTGGTACCTGGCTTTTGTGTAATGGTCAAAGCTGTCTTGCTTATCCTGAATTGGTCAAAGTGCTTGGTAAAATCAATGTACCAAATTATCAGGGGATTTTCCTACGCGGCTACGGCAGCCAAACCAGCAGCCACTATGGTACTGTAACACATTCTTCGGCCAGTCTCGGTGACCTTCAGGGCGATGCTATTAGAAATATCACTGGTACTTTTGGTGGAAATATGCGACCCACAACTGGTTCAGGCGTATTTTATCTGGTGAGTAATGGTCCACAAGGTAACAAAACTTCTAATGATGGCGCTATTTTCGGTTTTAATGCATCAAGAGTAGTTCCAGTCGCCGATGAGAATAGGCCAGCTAATAGGTCTGTAAATTGGCTTATAAGAGCCGCTTAGAATTTAAGTCGTTGTTTTGATCGAGCGTTCTCAAGGAGAGAAGCTTATGTTTGATTTGTTCCATTCTATAAGGACAACTACCCCCCCTCATCATACAAGAAACGTGGAAGTGGGCAGTTAGTCTTAATTGTAACCTGCGTTATCATCATGGGCCTGCTTGCTTTAGCAAACGCCCAGGTGATGCAGGCAAGTTTTGGTGGTTTAGGTAGCAGTAGTATTTCGCTGCAGGCACAGCAATATGCCAGTGCTAAAGCCGATATTATCAAAGCTACTACGTATGATAAATTAACAGCTCAATCAAAAACAACAATACAAAATTCTAACGGTTTTCAGGATGAAATTCAGCTTTCACCAGAAGAAAGTATCTCAGATAAAATAAAGCAGCGCACAGCAATTATTCATGTCTATCGCAATGAAGAAATTTTACCTCGATTCACACTAAAAGTCCTAAGAACTTCTGCTGACAAAAGCAGTGATTTGCCACCAGGATCAATAATCCCATGGTTTGGACGGCCCCGTGATTTACCCGAAGGATGGCACGTTTGTGATGGAACAAATGGTACACCTGATTTGAGGGATAGATTTATAGTTGGTGCAGGGCGCAATTATAACCTTGAAGATGTAGGTGGCGCTGATGAAGTAACTTTAGAGGCAAATGAGCAACCAAGTCACTATCATTTTTTTGGGTGGAACTCATCTAATAATACAGGATATTTTTTGTCATTTGGTAATGCGAAATACTGGCCGGCACTTGCCAGCGGCGTTCATGCACAAAAATGGAATGGTAGCAATGGTGGTAATTGGTCTCAATCCAGAACAGGAGAAAATTTAGCAACAAGTCTTGCTGTGGGTACTGCGGCAGAAAAAACTCATGAAAATCGACCTCCTTACTATGCGCTTTTTTACATTATGAAAATTGAATCATAAAAACTGGCTGAAAATTTTGTAGAGACTTTTTGTTGGGCTATTCAGGAGTGATAAAAATGAATAGTTACCTTCATAAAAGAAAAGGCAATACATCCTATCTTGTTTTAGCAATAACCTGCGGGATTGTTATGAGCATCCTTGCCTTAGCAACAGCACAAACAATACAAGGAGCGTTTAATGGTTTAAAAGTTACCCAAATAGCTCTTCAAGCACAGCAATATGCTGACGCTAAAGTAAATTTGATAAAGGCTGCTGGTTTTGACAAATTTACAGAAGAAGCAAAAAAATCCATTCCAGAATCGCCATTTTATCAGGAAGTATCAGAAATAAAAGAATCTACATCTAATTCAGTAAAAAAGAAAGCTGCTGCTGTCAATATTTATCTTCAGGACGAAAAATCCCCTAGATATAGTTTACCTGTTATATTGTATGATCCCGTTGATGGTATAGGAAATTGTCAAACATTAAGCGGAATGACAAATTTAACCTTTAAGTCCACTACAACCGCAAAAAGTATTTCCTTATTTGCAACATCAAATTGGAATAAACCTACTGGCACGTGGAGTAGTACAAACACCGTTACCGTCAGTGTTAATAACGTGGTCATAGGAAGCCTTTCAATGACTGCTTCTATTGAAAAAGGTGGAAGTAAAGGTCACTATTGGGGTTATCAACCATCTGTTTCTGGTGCCAAAACTTTTGCATGTAATGTAAAACAAGGAGATACAATTACGGTTGTATCAAGCGGTGGAAGTTTATTTAGGCATTGTGCCCTTCAAATAACATTAAACAGCTAACTAAAGGTGGAATGAAAATGTATGTCAGAACAATAATATATGTACTGCTTTTGTTGATTATATGCACTGCCGGTCCAAGTATATCAAGTCACAGTTTAACCGACACAGCCAAAGATCGATCGTTATGTAATATGTTGGTTGTATTAGATCGAGCGATCATAAACTACTATTTAAATCACAGCGACCTACCAGAAAAATTAGATCAAAACATTCTCACTATAATGGGGATGGAAAACGTGGAGATTAGTTCTTACACATATCAAAAAATCAATGATCGCAAATATTCTCTAAAGGCTAACCTTAGCAACAACCAGCAGCGCGAATCAGCTAACTCAAATGTGGATCTTCCATTAATTGAGCCAGAATCTAATATTCAAAAGGAAAAATAATCCTATGTCAATAGTGTATTATACTTTTATTATCTTCTTCTTTTCAAAGATTTTATTACTGGATTACATTGAATATAGCATTTATGACCGAGATATTTTAATATCGCTTGTGATAATTTTTGCTTATAACCTTTACACCGGTAATTTTATACCCTGTATTATTGGTCTTGGATTTGGAGCAGCTGTGGGCCTATTACAATTTATTCTTGGCTATTTAATTTATAAATCAGAGGCTTATGGCAGCGGAGATGTATTTTTGCTAGCAGTTATCGGTGCTTTTTTAGGTAATACAAATTTTATTGGTTATTTTTTCTTTGTTCATCTGCTTTTAGGATTAGTATTATTAATCGCTTTACTCATAAATCCTTCCTGTAAAAATAAAGCTATCCCATTAGCACCGTTTTACATAATTGGCATACCGTTGTTTATTCTGATGGGGAAACCGTCTTTTTATGAACAATTGAAATTCTTAATTAGTTTACCAACGAAAGTGTGGTAGTAATATGAGAAATACAAAAAGGTGTATCGTATATTTAGCCATTATATTTGCTGCCTTGTCGTTCATGCACAACGCATATGCTTTTTCTGGAGAGGTAACTTCTGTATATGGCTGGCGTATTCATCCTATTTTTGGCATTGGAAAAGGGCATGAGGGAATTGATGTCGCTGTTCCTGCAGGAGTCGGTGTACCATCACTGGTGACCGGTACTGTTGTCTACAGCGGTTGGTGTGGCGGATATGGATATTTTATATCTGTTCAGGATTCAATGGGAGTATGTTGGAATATGGGTCATAATTCTCAGCTGCTTTACCCAGTTGGTACACACGTTGAACAGGGACAGGTAATTGCTATATCAGGCAGTACAGGCAATTCAACAGGCCCGCACGTTCATGTTGAGAGAAGGCTGCTTGATGTTTTTGGAGATACGACAGATCCGCTTGATTATGTTGCAAGTCAGTGGGATTTATCAGGTTGGGACCCGAATAATAGTACTGGGGTATTTGGTAATATTGTTCCAAATATTGATTTTGATTTCAGCAATTATTTTGCGCCCAGTGAAGAGCTGCTGAAGGTAACTAAAAAAATTCTGGAATTATTAAAGCCGGCTTTGGATTTCGTATCAGAAAATTTAGTAGAATTGATGATAAGTTTGTTTGTGATAGATCTGGCTGTTTATTTGCTTACTGGTGTTCTCGGAGTTCGACCGATCAAAGATTTTTCAGAGCTGATACCTAAAATAATGCGATATGGGTTCTTCTTTTGGCTGTTGCAGAGCTGGCATTGGTTAGTGTCAAACATGTTTGTTCCGATGATCGAAAACATCAGTAGTACATATTCGGGCCAGTCATTTTCTGAAAGCAGTTTCTTGCAGTTTGAGGCTTTTTTCACGTCTGTAACACACCTTATTAAGCCTTTTTTACACATAAACGAACAGTTTTCATTTCTTACTCAGCTACTACTTATGATATTAGTTCCAATCATTTTAACGCTGTGCCTGTTTGTGACCTTCTACATGGTGTATAAGCTTGTTGTTTTTTATATTATGTGCGTATTCGGGGCATTGGGTATTCCATTGATGATATATTCTAAAACAGAGTATTATGGTAAAAATCTTATTTCAGCAGTTTTTACGGCTATCTTTGATTTGATAGTATCAGCCTTTATTTATTCGATTGTGATAAATACTTTGAACGGATTTGAACCACTAACAGCAGATAGTGTTGCTACGTTTGTAGTGTTTGTACTAGCGTTTACTTTTTTAGTATGGATGGTACCAATCTTATCTACTCGGGTCACAAAGCATTTTAATGCGCTTCTCAACAATTAGGCTATATAACGTATATACATTATATATAGTATTTAATGTATATAACGTAAATAACTTATATACCAAAAGGAGCAGGTAAAAATGAAAAAGAAAAAAGTCATAATCTCGATAACTGCGGGCTTGCTGTCTATGATTATTGCAACGTCTTTTGCAAGCGCAAAATTTCGTGGTGGTTCTGTGATCGATGTAGCGCGAGTGGCTAAAGAAACTCAGAAAGTTGTTGAGGAAACTAAAATATTATCAGAAATAACAACGCTGCGAGATCTGCAGGAAGAATTTTTTGGATTCATTGATGATCTTGGTCAAGTAGAAAAAGAAGTTTTGACAGTCGTCAAGGAAGCTAATATATTATCTAATAGCGTTAATGGTATAATCGGAGCTGAGAATACATACCAGGCGAAGGTTGAGAACTTGTATAGCATTGATTTTTTGAGTGATAAATATGGTAATACTCCTGAAGCCTGGAAAGCTAATCACGCAAGATTGTCTGAAGCGTATGAAAAGGAATATAAAAATTCGGTTGATGTGGCACAAAAATCAGCAGATATAAGCAGTAGGATCGAGCTGCAACGTGATAAGATTTTGAATGATTATTCTAAAGGTGTCATAAGTGAGAAGCAGAAAGAACTCATGCTTAAAGGTTTACTTGCAACAAGTAAAAATACTAATGCTATGTTAAGTAACCAGGTCATGGTCAATGCTATTACTGACGATATGCGGACCAAGACTAAGGAAAAATTAACCGACGCTCAGCAACAATACCATTCATTTGGTTTTATAAGTGCTGCTGATCCGAAACATAAAAAAGCCATTGAAGAAAACAGGATAGCGGAATTGCCCAAATAAAAAGGCACTATAGAGTGCCTTTTTATTTTCGATATTTTACAAAAAGTGTAAAGGAATTATCATGGATCTTCCAGCTGCAGCCAGCTCAATTAAAAGAAAAATCTACTGAAAGTGCACAAAGATATTAATAAAAGCTATTTGTTTGTTTTCAGGTAATTACACTTTCTAAGGTTTGACTTTTCCATGGAGTATAGTATAATAAATACAAAGAGACAGTCGATGCTGGCACGTCGGCTCTCCCTCAAAATGAAAAAAGTGAAAGGAAGCCGCGTACGCAGTATGCGGTTTCTTTTTATCTTACGCTAATTAGCGGGATAAAACGATAACAGCAATCAGAGTTCCGAAAGCGATCATCAAGGACAATGCTTCAAAAACTGACATACTATCACCCCCTGACGAGCAGAGGAAACCGACACATCGACTGTCTGAGGGTTATTATAGCATAAGTTATTATAAAAATAAATGTGACTGTGATCGAAAACAGATTTGGTTGAGCGGTAAAAATCAATTTTCGAGATTTGCGTTTAAATTCGTTTTAAAGGCGCTTAATTTGTTCGCAGGCAAAAATCCTCATAAAAGTATTTTTGAAAGCAGAAAGCAGGCGTTCTGTTCATGAGAATGGTATCTTTGCAAAAAAGTAATGCCGTATATGTGTGAATTCTAAAAAAATGAAAAGAGAGAAATATCAATTCCGGTAAATTAGACGGTCTTTAAAAAAAAAACTATAGTTACAATGTTTAAAATATTTACATTTTAACACTAAAACACATTTAAACGAAATAATTTAGAACGTAAATGTTACATAAATGATGATATAATATTTAGATGTTATAACTCATAACCGGTTGGTCGCTGGTTCGAACCCAGCTGGGCCCACCAAATAAAAAGCAAGCCGCAACCTTTGGTTGCGGCTTTTTTGTGTATTTTTTAATATTTAACAGCTCTTGGATAGTATTACTGATTAATCAAGATGGGCTGCATTATGTTTGATAAAAGTTCCTTTGTCAAGTTCTTTAAAAGCCTCATTTAGCTCTTCGCGCGTATTCATCACAATTGGTCCACCCCAAGATACAGGTTCTTTTAAAGGCTTAGCAGAACAGAACATAAAACGTAATTGTTTATCTGATTCAGAACTGACAGATATTTCATCGCCCTCACTAAAGAGCACTGCAGTTTTTTCTGGAATATTGGTGCCGTCTATTATAGCATTGCCTTCAATCAAAAAGATAAAAACATTATCCTCAGTTTTAGTTGGCAGTGTGATTGACTTGCCTGCCTGTAGTTCTACATCATAGATAGTTGCCTTGATATGAGGTGGTTCAACACCTTTTATAGAGTCATATTCACCTGCAAGCACATGTATTATAGCATTATCTGTTTTTTTACTGCCTATCATATTTCCGGTAATGTCAAAATAGGTTGGATCAGTCATTTTTTCTTTTTGGGGCAGGTTCAGCCAAAGCTGTACGCCAAGCATATGTTTGCTGGCCTGGGGCATTTCCTGGTGCATGATACCACTGCCGGCAGTCATCCATTGGCTTTCGCCGCTGCTGATTGTTCCTTTATTGCCTAAACTATCCTGGTGTGTCATTTCGCCTTGAACAAGATAAGAAATAGTTTCAATACCTCTATGAGGATGGATTGGAAAACCCTTAATGTAGTCGGTAGGATTATGTGAGTCAAAAGAATCCAGCATTAAAAACGGGTCATAGTCCATTACTGTATCGTGGCCAAGTACACGGACCAGATGTACGCCTGCGCCATCAATTGTACGTTGTCCTGTAGTTAATTTTTTTATTTTTCTTGTAGTCATAAAAATCAGTCCTTTCTTGTAAAAAAATAGCTTCATAAGAATTCCAATGATTTTCTTGAAGTTTAATTTTACTTTCTGAATTAATCATATTAAAGAAATATGAATTAAGCAATGCTAAAAAACTTGAAAAAAAGTTTAAAATAATTGTTTTTAGAGGGAATGGCTTGTTTAGAAGCGTTATTACTCCTTATATCGAATCTAAAATGCTTTTTACTAATTGTTTCGATTATATTTTGGAAAATGTTGATAATAGTTACTTTTAGAAAATATTTTGAAAATAAAGTAAGAGGTTAACTTTATTGTCACACTTTTTTTAACGGATAGTGCTATAATTTACTACGTAAGACTGGAGGTTGATTATATGAGCAGTTTAAACAGGCAGTCTTTAGGTGAGGAAATAGCTAATGCCGTTTCACATGGCATCGGCGCACTGTTGGCTGTTCTTGGTACTGTTGTTTTGATCGTTTATGCATCCTATAACAGCAGTGTCAGCGGTATTGTCAGTGCGGCGATATATGGTTTTTGCCTGATTTTTCTTTATCTGATGTCTACAATATATCATGCTATAACAAACAGTACCGCGAAAAAGATTTTTCAGGTGCTTGATCATTGTTCGATTTTTCTTTTGATTTTAGGTAGTTATGTACCTATTTGTATTGTTTTATTACCGCCTGAGTTAGGTTGGAAGTTATTGGGGATAAATTTACTGCTGACAGTTGTAGGGATCACTCTCAATGCGATAAGTCTCAGCAGGTGGGAAAAACTGTCGTTGCTGATGTATGTGCTTATGGGATGGTCTGTTATTATTGCTTTGCCGTATTTGTGGAAAATGTTGCCTGCAGATGGTCTAATGTTGTTAGTAAGTGGTGGATTAGCTTATACAATAGGAATTTTTTTCTATGCTGATAAAAAACATAAATTTATGCATTCAGTATGGCATTTATTTGTGATGACTGGCAGTGTTTTGCATTATTTTTTTGTGCTGTATTTTATTTTGTAAATAATAAAATACAGCACTAATATCAGGAGATGGTATAATAAAATCAGCGGGGTATAATATATTGGGGTGAAGATAATGAAGCAGCAGGATTATACTATAATTTTTGTAATTTTTCTTTATATTTTCGTGTTACGGCGTTTAAATTTCAATATCTCTGACAGCGGGGATATAGTAACGCTTTTATTATGTTTCTTTCTGGTATTTCGTAGTGCCTTTAGAATTTATAGTGATAAAAATAATTCGGATGAGAATCAAAAGTAAAATAAAAAGAATACCATATGGTATTCTTTTTATTTTATAATACAGAGGAATTTAGGCAAGGGTTACAATGTACTGGTTGTTGTTTGCGCTATCTTGAATATAAACATTTCGATTATTTATTCTAGCTAACGTCAAATTGTCGCCTACAGTAGGCGACAGTGTTCCAACCACCACCGTAAATGTGCATGGAACTCCGTTATTACCAGTAGTGTAGGTACCGCTATAAGTGTTGCTATTAAAGGTTAAAGTGTCCATAACTATCATCTTCTTTCTGTTATTATTGTAGAATAGGGAGATTTTACGATGGTGGAAGTAATAGAGTTAATGATATATGAAATGTTTGAATTGCCAGATAGTTATTAAATAACTGAGCATATGTAATAAGAAAGCACTGTATAATTTTAAGAAGAAATGTCGGTTTAGGAATAACTAAAAAAATATCAATAAACCCCTGTCGTTTTAAAACGACAGGGGTTTATTGATATTTTTACTATATAAATTTTATTTTTGATCAGGGACTTTAAGTACAGCGCCTGTTGCTGCTGAAGAAACCAAGGCTGCATAGCGAGCTAAGTAACCGCTGGTTACTTTAGGAGGCGGGCATATCCACGCTTCACGACGTCTGGACAGTTCTTCGTTAGAAACTTTAACATTAAGTGTGCGGTTGGGAATATCGATTTCGATGATATCACCGTTTTGTATAAGTGCAATATTACCGCCTTCACGTGCTTCAGGGGAAATATGACCGATGCAGGCCCCGCGGGTTGCACCGGAAAAACGCCCATCCGTAAGGAGCGCCACATCTTTATCAAGTCCCATACCGGCCAGTACTGATGTGGGATTGAGCATTTCGCGCATACCTGGTCCGCCTTTGGGTCCCTCATAACGAATGACTACGACATCTCCTTTTTCTATTTGTTTACCGCAGATTGCCGCAATAGCTTCATCTTCTGAATCGTAGACTTTAGCAGGGCCAGAATGTACAAGCATTTCTTCGGCGACGGCACTTTCTTTGACTACGCTGCAGTCGGGGGCGATATTGCCTTTGAGTACAGCAATGCCGCCTGTTTTGCGATAAGGATTCTCAACGCTGTGAATAACATCAGGACGGGTGATAACAGCATCAATAAAATTTTCGCCCATAGTCTGACCTGTTACTGATTTTGCTTCCTTATGAATCAGGTTGAGTTTACTGAGTTCATGCATCACGGCATTGATTCCGCCAGCTTCATTAAGGTCAATGATATGATGGCTGCCACCAGGGCTAAGTTTAGTCAGATAAGGAGTTTTTTTGCTTATTTCATCAAATAATTCTAATGGTAATTCTAAGTCTGCTTCGTGGGCAATCGCGGGTAAATGTAAGGCAGTATTGGAAGAACCTCCGATTGCCATATCAACAGTTATGGCATTTTCGAAAGCGTCCATTGTCATAATATCACGCGGACACAGGTTTTGAGCAACAAGGTCCATGATTTTAGCACCTGCATGTTTGGCAAGAGCGATACGGGCACCCTGGTAAGCTGCTGGTATAGTACCGTTACCGGGTAAGCCCATACCAAGTACTTCAGTAAGGCAGTTCATAGTGTTAGCAGTGAACAGACCAGAACAGCTGCCGCAGCCTGGGCATGCGGCATGTTCGATGATGCTGAGTTCTGTTTTGTCGATTTTTCCTGCTTCAAAACGACCGGCGGCTTCAAAAACAGTGGAAACACTGATGTCGGTTCCGTTAAGACGTCCGGGAAGCATAGGCCCGCCGCTGACAACGATTGCGGGAATATTAAGACGTGCGGCTGCCATAAGCATACCCGGCACGATTTTATCACAGTTAGGAATGAGTACAAGACCGTCGAACGCGTGACCGTTGGCTACAGCTTCAATACTGTCGGCTACAAGTTCGCGGCTGGCGAGAGGATATTTCATACCGTTATGGCCCATGGCAATGCCATCGCAGATACCGATTGCAGGGAATTCGATCGGAGTTCCGCCAGCAGCTAAAATACCATGTTTAACAGCTTTGGCAATCTGGTCGAGGTGCATATGTCCGGGGATTATTTCGTTTTGGGCGTTAACTACGCCGATAAGCGGTTTTTTTAAGTCTTCTTCGGTGTAACCCATCGCATAAAATAAAGAGCGGTGAGCTGCTCTGGTTGAACCAAGCTTTACTTCTTCACTACGCATAATTTTAATAACCTCTTTCCCTTAAATGTCTCTTTTATCTGTCTGTCTATCCAAGTATAAGGATATTAAAAAAATTTTACGGTATTTTACGAAAAATGTCAATTTAACAGATAATTGTGTAAGCCATGATTTCACCGTTTTTTTACAGGATAAGGGACTTTTTAGGTAGCCAAGGAACAGAAGATTATTATATAATATAAAAGCAACAGGTTTACATAATAAAATTTAAGTTAAGAGGTGTGATATATGAAAACAAAGATCACTGAGCTTTTAGGAATCAAGTATCCTATCATTCAGGGTGGCATGGCCTGGACTTCAGATGCAAATCTGGCAGCTGCTGTTTCCAATGCCGGCGGCGCTGGTATTATTGCTACAGGTGGCCGCACTGTAGAGTGGACCCGCGATGAAATCCGAAAAGCCAAAGATTTGACCGCTAAACCTTTCGGCGTCAATATCATGCTGATGGCTCCTAATATTGCAGAGATTATTGATGTGGTTTGTGAAGAAAAAGTTGCCTTTGTAACTTTGGGCGCTGGCAATCCTGTTCCTCATATCGAAAAATTTCATGCTGCAGAAATTAAAGTTATTCCTGTAGTTCCAAGTGTCAAATTGGCAAAGCGTGTTGAAGAAGCAGGTGTTGATGCCATGGTCATCGAAGGTATGGAGGGTGGCGGGCATATAGGTCAGCAAACTACTATGGCTTTAATGACAAACGTACTGCCGCTAATCAAAAAAGTACCGGTTTTGGTAGCAGGTGGTATTTCAGATGGACGTGGAATTGCGGCAGCGCTTATGATGGGGGCTGACGGTGTACAGATGGGATCACGTTTTATTCTGACGGACGAATGTCCTACCCATCCTAAAGCTAAAGAAGCCATTATTAAGGCTACTGATACTGATTCTGCTGTAACTGGTTTTTCGCGCAATAATGCTGTGCGTTGCCTGAAAAATGAGTTTACCAAAGAATATTTGGAAAAAGAATGCAGCGGTGCGCCGCAGCAGGAATTAAACGATTTTGCTACGGGAACTAACCGTTTGGGTGCGGTGGAAGGCGATATTGTCCACGGAGCTGTTTTAGTAGGGCAAAGTCTGAACGTTTTAAACGACATTCTGCCTTGTGCTGAAGTGATGGAAAGATTGATAGCTGAAGCAAGAGATACTTTAGCTAATGCGAAAAATATTGTGCTGTAAGCATAGTGATTTATTGAAAACGCAGCCGGGGATGACTTCGGCTGCGTTTTATATATCTTAATGTTAAATAGTGGCATCGAAAATAGTTTGAATAAATAATGGCTCTATAGTATAATATTATGGTAAAAATATCTTGCGATTTGTAAGGTTTAAAGATTTAGGGGGAATATGACAATGTCCGGACATTCGAAATGGGCAAACATCAAACACAAAAAGGGTAAAGCTGACGCAGCACGCGGTCAGATTACTACCAAAATCGGCCGCGAGATTACGATTGCGGTAAGAATGGGTGGCCCTGACCCTACCGGCAATATGAAATTGAAATTGGCTTTATCAAAAGCTAAGGCCAATAATGTTCCTAAAGATAACATTCAGCGCGCTATCCAAAAAGGGCAGGGTGCTGCAGATGCTTCTAATTATGAGGAAATTACTTACGAAGGTTATGGTCCTGCTGGTGTTGCTGTAATGGTAAGCACTTTGACTGATAACCGTAACCGTACTGCTGCCGATGTTCGTCACGTATTTTCTAAATACGGTGGGAACATGGGCGAGACTGGTTGTGTAAATTGGATGTTCAAACGCAAAGGCGTTTTTAGTATCGACAGTGAAGCCGGCTATACGGAAGATGATTTGATGTTGATAGCGTTAGAGGCAGGTGCTGAAGATGTTAAAGCTGAGGAAGAAGGTTTTGAGATAGTTACCGAGCCTGAGGATTTTGATGCTGTTGAAAAAGCTCTTGCTGATAATAATATCGAAGTCATGATGTCTGAGATCGCAATGCTCCCTGACACAATGGCAGAACTGTCTGACGAAGACGTTGTTAAAGTCAGGAAAATGCTTGAGGCATTGGAGGACTTAGACGATGTGCAGGATGTTTATACAAACGCAGACCTGCCGGAAGAAGACGAAGAATAAATTGTGCGACAGGCAGGCTCACCAAGGCCTGCCTGCTTTCTATCATAATCAGGAGGGAGCACGAAGAGATGCTGGCAATTGGAATTGACCCTGGTACTGCTATCTGCGGCTTTGGCCTGGTGGAAATGGTAGGGAATAAACTGACTCCTATCCATTATGGAGCTGTGTTTACGGATAAGGATATGCTGCCTGAACTCAGGTTGAAAAAAATCTACGATGAACTGAGCGTCTTATTGGATGAATATCGTCCGGATGTGATGAGTGTGGAACAATTGTTTTTTAACCGCAATGTAACGACAGCAATAAGCGTTGGTCAGGCTCGCGGTGTGGCACTTTTGACAGCAGCTAACCGCGGTATCCAGATCACGGAATTTACACCGATGCAGATCAAGCAGGCTGTTGTAGGTTATGGCGGCGCTAACAAAGAGCAGGTGACTTTTATGGTGCAGAAGCTCTTGAATATTCGTACAAAACCTAAACCAGATGATGTCGCTGATGCTTTGGCAGTGGCGATTTGCGGATTGCATACGGCAGCGACAAGACGATGGCAGGAGTTGAAGTAAATGATTGGATCAATTAAAGGAAAGGTGGCCTATCTGGCAAATGAATATTGTTTGTTGGAAACTAACAGCGGTGTTGGCTACAGGGTCTTTATGCCTGCGGCTCATTTGGGACAACTTGCTGTAGGAATGGAAGCTAGGGTGCACACTTATATGGCTGTGCGCGAGGATGCTATTTTACTGTTTGGCTTTCTGAATCAGGAATACTATAATTTATTTTTACTTCTTCTTGGGGTCAGCGGTGTTGGTCCTAAGGTTGCATTAGGCATTTTGTCTGCCGTTAAGCCGGATGATTTTTATCTGGCAGTGCAAAGCCGTGACCTTAAGGTTTTAACAAAGTTGCCAGGGATTGGTAAAAAGACCGCTGAACGGTTACTTTTAGAATTAAAAGATAAAGTAGGCGGTATAGGCGGTGACAGCGACAGCGGTTTTGCCGATACTGCATTTGGCGGCGGTAGTGCTGCTGTGGATGAAGCTATTGACGCATTGTGTGCTTTAGGATACTCTAATTCGGAAATCATGCCTGCTTTAAAACAGATTCCGAATTATGCAGAACTTAGCAGTGAGGTAATTATTAAGCAGGCTCTCAAATTGTTTGCCGGGAGGAAATAATGCAGCCGGAAGAAAGAATTATTACCGGACAGGAGCAGGACGCCGATGTATGGCAATACAGCCTGCGTCCTCGCCGCCTGGCCGAATATATCGGGCAGAATCAGGTAAAACAGAATATGGAAGTATTCATCAAGGCTGCTGCCGACAGGAAAGAAGCGCTAGATCATGTGCTTTTATTTGGGCCGCCTGGTCTGGGGAAAACCACATTAGCAAATATTATTGCCAATGAATTGAATGTTAATATTCGTGTTACGTCAGGCCCTGCTATTGAACGACAGGGTGATCTGGCAGCGATTTTGACTAATTTAGGTGATAATGACGTGCTTTTTATTGACGAGATTCACCGCTTATCCAAAACAGTGGAAGAAATCTTGTACTCAGCAATGGAAGATTATGCTTTGGATATCATTATCGGTAAAGGCCCGAGTGCGCGCAGCGTGCGGTTAGATTTGCCAAAATTTACGCTTATTGGTGCTACGACACGTTTAGGAGCCATTGCGGCTCCTTTACGTGATCGGTTTGGTGTACAGTGCCGGCTGGAATTTTATAAGCCTGATGAATTACAGTTTATTATTACACGTGCTGCTGAGATTTTAGGTGTTGAGATCGCTGCTGACGGAGCAGAGGAAATTGCACGCCGCAGTCGCGGAACTCCGCGTGTAGCGAATCGTTTGTTAAAGCGCGTGCGCGATTTTGCACAGGTGTCAGGTGCTGCGGTTATTACTGGACAAATGGCAGATGAAGCTTTAGCACGCTTAGAGGTTGATCGTTATGGCCTTGACCGCAATGATCGACGCATTCTTCAAACGATTGTTAAAACATTTTGCGGTGGACCTGTTGGTATTGAAACCATTGCGGCTGCAGTAAGTGAGGAAACAGATACTATTGAGGATGTAATTGAGCCATATCTTATGCAATTGGGGCTGCTTCAGCGTACACCGCGGGGGCGGATTGCCACACGTGAAACGTATCGTTATTTGGGAGTGCCTTTCCCGGAAAAGGGATGATGTGATGAAACTGCTATTGCACGCCTGCTGCGGACCTTGTGCATGCTATCCTGCAGAGAAGCTGTTGGTTGACGGCAAGGCTTTTGATATTTTGTATTTTAATCCAAATATCCATCCATATAAGGAATTTAAACGGCGATTAAATGCTTTACGAGAGTTATGCGAGAAAAAACGTTATAAGCTGATTGTAGATAAAAGCTACCCTCTGGAAACTTGTGTGCAAGGGATGCTGGATGAACCTGTAATACGCTGCGCTTACTGCTACAGAGTGCGGATGCGTTATGCAGCTCAGTATGCCAAAGAAAATGGTTATGATGCTTTCTCAACGACTTTATTAGTCAGTCCGTATCAGAAGCATGAACTGATCATACAAATGGCTGAAGAAGCTGGGAAGGAATTTGATATCCCGTTTTACTATGAGGATTTTCGCAAAGGTTATCAGCGTGGTGTTGATATAAGCCTAGAGCTGGAGTTATATCGTCAGCCATACTGTGGCTGCGTATTCAGTGAAAGGGACCGTTATGAGAAGAAGCCTAAGGTAAAGTTAGACTAGTTTTAGAGAAGGGGGCGTCCTCATGAAAAAACTGCTGCTGCTTGTCGCGTGGGTATTCTGTATCAATTGTGGCATAGTAATGGCTTCATCGCCTGATATTGCTGTTGCTGTCGTACATGGTCAGTTTGCAGCTGAGCTTAGCTGTGAGGATGAACTGATGGTAAGAGTACCGGATACCGGAGAGGAAATGGTTTTGAAACCGGATAGGTATTTTGTAAATGCTGAGGGTGGTACTGTCAATTTGGGTGCGCAGAAGTTTGGTGCCAAAACGTTACGTTTTGTGGTAAAAGAAAATGGCAAGCCCATTGAAGTAAATAAAAAAGCTTACCGTGGCAGCTTTGAGGTACGTATTTCCGCTGACGGAAAGACTTTAGATGTGGTCAATGTACTGCCGTTAGAGCAGTATTTATATAGTGTTGTGGGCGAAGAAATACCTGTGATTTTCCCTGATGAGGCAATTAAGGCCCAGGCTGTAGCAGCAAGGTCGCTGGCTTATAACAGGCTTGGAAACCGCAGTCGTTTAGGTTATGATCTGAAAGCCAGTGAAGAAGGGCAGGATTATTATGGACTGACAACAGAAAAGCAGGCTATTAATAAACTGGTCGATGTCACAGCGGGAATGGTAGTCACTTATAACGGGCAGCCAATTGAAGCTGTTTATCACCAAAGTGGTGGCGGGCAGACGGAAAACAGCCGCGATGTGTGGGGTAGATATGTACCTTATCTGCGCAGTGTGAAGGATTACGACTGGGATGCACCTATGTATAACTGGGAAAAAGCTTTGCCTGCAAGTGAGATCGAACGACGTTTATCGACGCGTGGATATGCTGTCGGCAAACTTGAAAGCATACGTTTATCACCGCTGGAAGGCAGTAGCAAAATGTTTGGAAATGATCGCACTGCCAGCGGACGGGTGCAGGAAATGCTATTCAGCGGCAGCGGCGGGACATTTCTTTTTACAGGACAGCAGGTGCAGGAAATATTAGGGCTCAACAGTACTTTTTTTGAAGTGGAAGTCAACCGTCCTGTACCAAATTCTATTGAGATTCCTATTGAAAATCCTTATGGAATAGAAATCGGCAGGAAGGAAGTCCCGATAAAAGTCAGCGAACGTAGTATTAGTTTTAAAGATATTTTAAAGGATCTGCATTTTGTCAGCGGTGAAAAAGGTGAGATGGTAACTTTTAAAGGTCGTGGGCAAGGGTCCGGACTGGGGCTTTCCCAGTGGGGAGCACGTGGGATGGCAAATAGTGCGCCGCCACGCAGCAGGGACTATTATAAAGAAATTTTAACTCATTATTATACAGATACCAGGGTTGAAAAAATTTACTGAAACCGGAGATTAAGATGCAGGTAAAAGATTTTACTTATGAATTGCCGCAGGAATTGATTGCGCAGTATCCGTTGGAACCGCGCGATCACTCAAGATTGCTTGTTGTAGATAAAAATACGGGAACAATAGAACACAGATATTTTTATGATTTATGTGAATATTTGCGGCATGATGATTTACTGGTTTTTAATGATACACGTGTTATTCCGGCACGTCTGCATGGCGTGAAGGATACTGGTGCAAGAGTTGAGGTATTTTTGCTGACTCGTTTAAACAGTACGGATTGGGAAGTTTTGGTTAAACCTGGTCGCAAACTGCGCGTTGGGGCAAAAATAAAATTTAGTGATGATTTGTCCTGTGATATTATTGCTGATACGGATTTTGGCGGAAGAATAGCGCGTTTTTATTATAATGGCGTATTCGAAGAGATTTTGGATCGTTTGGGTGAAACGCCGCTGCCTCCGTATATTACGGCACCACTGGAAGATAAGGAACGTTATCAAACAGTCTATTCAAGAGAGAATGGCAGTGCTGCAGCACCAACTGCCGGATTGCATTTTACCAAAGAACTTTTGCAAAAGATTAGGGATATTGGCTGCGAAGAGGTTTTTGTAACACTGCATGTTGGTCTTGGCACTTTTCGCCCTGTCAGTGTTGATGACATCAAAGATCATGTGATGCACAGAGAGTTTTACTCTGTTTCACCTGAAGCGGCTGAAGCTATTAATAAGGCTAAAGCTGAAGGTCGGCGTATCGTTGCTGTAGGAACTACTGCGGTACGTACTTTAGAAGCTGCGGGTGAAAGTGGTGTGATTAAAGCTGGCGGGAACTGGACAAATATCTTTATTTATCCTGGATATCGCTTTCGACTGGTAAATTCATTGATAACTAATTTTCATTTGCCGCAGAGCACGCTTTTGATGTTGGTATCAGCCCTGTCAACACGTGAGATTATGCTGTCGACTTATGCTGAAGCTGTACGCGAACATTATCGTTTCTTTTCTTTTGGTGACGCTATGTTTATTACTGATTTGAATAAATAATTTTTAGGAGAATTTATGCACGCAGTTACATATGAATTAATAAAAGAGTGCAGTCGGAGCGGCGCGCGATTAGGTAAATTACATACTCCGCACGGAACTTTTGATACGCCGATGTTTATGCCTGTTGGAACACAGGCGACCGTAAAAACATTAGCGCCAGAAGAATTATATGCTATGGGCAGTCAGGTTATTTTGTCTAACACTTATCATTTGTTTTTACGGCCTGGCCACGAATTGGTCAAGAAAGCCGGAGGTTTGCATAATTTTATGCGTTATGACCGGGGGATGCTGACAGACAGCGGTGGATTTCAGGTTTTCAGTTTGGGAGCCATGAGAAAAATCAAAGAAGAAGGTGTGACATTCAGGTCGCATATTGACGGTTCAAAAAAATTTCTGTCGCCAGAGATAGCCACAGAAGTACAGGAAGCATTAGGCGCCGATATAGCAATGGCTTTTGATGAATGCATTCCTTATCCGGCTGATTTTGATTATGCAAAAGAATCAACTCTGAGAACTACGCGTTGGGCCAAACGCTGTTTAGATATACATACCCGTGAAGACCAATCTATGTTTGGCATTGTTCAGGGTGGAATGTATCCGGAACTTCGAAAAATGAGTGCTGATCAGCTGACGGAAATGGATTTTGCTGGTTATGGAATCGGTGGACTGAGTGTTGGTGAACCTAAGCCGCTGATGTATGACATTTTAAACCAAACAACTGAGCATATGCCAAAGAATAAAGCCCGTTATCTAATGGGAGTTGGAACCCCAGACTGTATAGTAGAGGCAGTAAACCTGGGTGTCGATATGTTTGACTGTGTATTTCCAACAAGGGTAGCGCGTAACGGTACAGCAATGATTCCAGAAGGACGGCTGGTTGTACGGAATGCAGCATATGCTGAGGATTTTCGTCCTATTGATGAACGCTGCGGTTGTTATACTTGCCGTAATTTTTCACGGGCCTATATCAGGCATCTGTTTAAGGCAGAAGAGTTGTTTGCTCTGAGGCTGCTTACGATTCACAATCTACATTTTCTGCTTGATTTTACAAAGCAGATTCGTTCTGCTATTGCCAGTGATACTTTCCCTGAGCTGCGCGAAAGATTTTTAGAAAATTATCGAGGCTAAAACAGGATTTTTCGTTTTTATGGCGAATATAATCCCAGATAGGGGAGAATTATGAAGGAGGTGTTCCCATGCAAGGTGGAGATACTATGGCGATGATCAATGCGATCTGGCCGTTTATCTTAATGGGCGGTATCTTTTATTTTATGCTGTATCGTCCTCAGAAACAAGAACAACAAAAACGTCAGAGAATGCTTGATTCTTTGAAAAAAGGCGATAAAGTAGTGACTATTGGCGGTATGTTTGGTGTGATTACCGCTATCAGTGAAAAAAAGGTTACCTTGAAGCTGGCTGAAGACGTGGAAGTTGATTTTGCACGTTCCGCTATCAGTGCTTTTCAAGATCCCGTTAAGCAGGAAATGGCAGAAAAATAATGAAGAAACAACAATTGCGCAAGGAGTTAAAATCTTTGCGCAATCAGCTTTCTAGGGATCAGGTTGACCGCTGGAGCAAAGAAATCTGTGCAAATATTATGCTTTCGCCACAATATCGTCAGGCTGACGTCATTTTTGGTTATCTGGCATTCGGAAACGAACCGAATATAGACATTGTTTTAGAGCAGGCGAGACTCGCTGGTAAAACGGTTTGTGTTCCGCAGATAATTTCAGAAACAGAGATTTGTGCGGTGCGGTTTGAAGGTTTTGGCCAGTTATCACTTGACCGTTACGGAATCCGCAGTGTTAGTGGTACAGATGTTGTGATAAATCCACATGAAATAGCTTTGGTATTGGTGCCTGGAGTTGGGTTTGCTAAAAATGGGAACCGAATAGGCATGGGTGCAGGTTATTATGACCGCTTCTTGGCACAGGTTGATAAAGCTGTGCTGATGGGTGTGACTTATAATGCCCTGTTATGCAGTAAAATACCAGTAGATTATTATGATAAACCGGTGCAGTATCTGGTTACTGAAACAAACGTTACTCTTTGTGAGTAGCTTGTTTATAAAAGTTTTGATGAACTTACTAAAGGGGGCAGCTAATTTTGAGATGGAATGAATTAGGCAAATTCTTGATTATCTCGTTGGCGATAATCGGGGGTTTCTGTGTTTATATTTCGCCTTTGTCAAATTCCATTAAACAGGGACTTGATCTGCAGGGTGGTACACATGTTGTGCTTCAGGCTGTTGATACACCTGAGTTAAAGGTTGATGATGATGCAGTTAATCGTTCAGTGAAAATTATTGAACGCCGTGTCAATGAACTTGGATTGACTGAACCGGTTATACAGCGTCAGGGTAAGGATCGTATTATTGTTGAGCTTCCTGGAGTTAAAGATCCTGATAAAGCGATTGCGATGCTCGGACGTACCGCACTTTTGGAATTTAAAGATGTCAGCGGGAAAACTGTTCTGACAGGTAAAGACTTAAAGGATGCTAAAGCGCAAATTTCTCAGGGCAACCAGTCTGTTGTCGGTTTGGAGTTCAGTGATGAAGGCGGCAAAAAGTTTGCTGATCTTACCGCACGTAACATAGGTAAACCGATCGCTATTGTGTTAGATGGTGAAGTGCTTACAAATCCTGTAGTACAGGAAGCTATAACTGGCGGCAGAGCTCAAATCTCAGGATCACGTACTATGGAAGAGGCTGAGCATTTGGCTATTTTACTGCGTAGCGGTTCTTTGCCTGTGAAAATTGAGGTTATGGAAAATCGGACTGTTGGACCTACATTAGGTCAGGATTCTAAAGAAAAAAGTATTAAAGCTTTTGGAATCGGTGTTATCGGTGTTTTTGTATTTATGATTCTGTTTTACCGTTTGTCAGGTATTGTAGCTTGTATTGCATTACTGCTTTATGTAATGATGCTGCTTTTAGTGATGCGGTATCTGAATGCGACGCTGACTCTGCCTGGTATAGCTGGTATCATCCTGTCTATTGGCATGGCAGTAGATGCTAATGTCTTGATTTTTGAACGATTTAAAGAAGAAATTCGCAATGGTAAAACTTTACGTTCAGCAATGGATGCAGGATTTAATCGTGCGTTTGTAACTATTTTTGACTCTAATGTAACGACTTTAATGGCTGCCGTTATTCTTTTCTATCTTGGTACTGGACCGATTAAAGGCTTTGCAGTAACATTGGCTATTGGTGTTATTTTGAGTATGTTCTCGGCTATTACTGTGACTAAATTTTTGCTGCGCTTTTTGATTTCAAGCAATTTCACTAAAAATCCCGCTTTCTTTGGCGTTTCTGCTCCGAAGGAGGTGAATAAATAATGTTTTCGATCGTAAAGAATTATAAAATTTTCTTTTCCATCACCATTATTTTTCTGTTGATCGGCTTTGGTTCTATTGTTACCCGTGGTTTCAATCTTGGAATTGATTTTACAGGCGGCAGTATTGTTGATTTGACTTTTGAAAATCCGGTCAATGTGGCACAGGTTCGGGATGTCCTGAAAGAACATGATATGGGCAATAGTATCATCCAACTGGAAAACAGTGATGGCAAAACTGAAGCCAACAGTGTATTGATTCGTACTGGTGTTGTGGAGGATACTGAATTAAGAGCTACGATGAATGATCTGCAAAGCAAGCTTGGCAATTATCAGATACAGCGTGTTGAGCAGGTTGGCGCTACAATCGGTTCAGAACTGGTACAGCAGGCGGCTATGGCAATAGTTCTTTCCTGGGTATTGATGATTGCTTATATTACCTTTAGGTTTGAGTTTAAATTTGCAATAGCGGCAATTATAGCACTTATTATTGATGTTTTGGTAGTATTGAGTTATTTCTCATTGTTCCAAATGGAAATGGATTCTTCGTTTGTTGCAGCACTGCTGACGGTAGTCGGTTATTCTGTTAACGGTACGATCGTTATTTTTGACCGTATTCGTGAAAATCTGAAAATACATCGACGCAGTGAAAGCCTGGGCGAGATGGTCGATAACAGCATTTGGCAGTGTATGACGAGGACAATTTATACTGTGGCAACATCATTGTTTGCTATAGTGTCAATCTTCCTTTTTGGCGGAGAGACTATACATAATTTTTCTTTCGCTATGCTGGTAGGTTTTGCCAGTGGTGCCTATACTTCGATTTTTCTGGCTGGTCCGATGTGGATGTTCTTGAAAAATAAGAAAATTGGCATTTGATGAGTAAATAAAATCCCCTGTGCTTTGCACAGGGGATTTTTCATTTATCTGTGAATAGTATTGTACTGATACAAAAATGAGATCTTTTTTCATAAAAATGCTTGATAGTACTCAGAAATAGATTTCGTTTTTTGAAGCGGCTATTTAAATAGAGCGAAATAACCGTTGATAAAAATTCCAAGAACGATCAGAGGCAAAATATAAGTGACATAAAACCGCATCCATTTAGGAAATTTAAGACCGTTGCCGGTATCAGCTTCTTTGATAAAATTGTTCCAGCCCCAGCCATAACGCTGTGTGCAAAATAGCAGATAAACGAGGCTGCCTAATGGCAGTAGATTGTTGCTGATAAAGAAATCTTCTAAATCAAGGATACAGCTTCCAGGACCTAAAGGCTGGATATGGCTCCAGACATTGAAACCAAGTATACAGGGCATAGAAAGCATTGTTATCAGCACTATATTGATATAAATAGTTTTACTGCGGCTCCAGCCAGTAAGATCGCGGATGCAGGCAGTTATATTTTCAAAGACTGCAATAACAGTAGAATAAGAGGCAAATATCATGAAGAGGAAGAATAATGCTCCCCAAAATTGACCCCATGGCATTGCGTTAAAAACGTTAGGTAAAGTTACAAAAAGGAGGTTAGGTCCGCTGTCCGGATTAACACCAAAACTAAAGCAGGCTGGAAAAATGATCAAGCCTGAAATAAGTGCTACGGCTGTATCCAAAATAGTGATAAATACTGCCTCGCCTGTTAGAGAACGTTCTTTGGCAATATAGCTTCCGAAGATAGCCAGAGCACCTATACCAAGGCTGAGTGTAAAGAAAGCCTGTCCCATAGCGGCGAAAATAACTTCGGAAACACCTTTTTCAAAGACTTTATTGAAATCAGGATAGAGGTAATATTTAAGACCAGCTTCCGCTCCTGGTAAGAACATGGAGTTTGCAGCTAAGGCTAACATGAGGATGAGCAGGCATAACATCATTGTTTTTGTGATTTTTTCTACACCGGCCTGTAAACCTAAAAGACAAACACCAAAACAAACCAGGACTGTCAGGACCATATTGAAAGTCATAGTTAGCGGATCACCAAGCAGGCCACCAAAAAGAGCGCCTACACCCTTAGCATCAAGCCCTGCGAAGTCACCAACAGCCATTTTATAAAAATAATACAGCATCCAACCAGCAACTGTTGTGTAGAACATCATTAGGATATAGTTGCCGGCAATAGCTCCGTATTTATAAAGGTGCCATTTAGTTCCTTTGGGTTCTAAAACATCAAATGAAAGTGCAGCGCTACGGCAGCTGGCACGGCCTACTGAAAATTCTGCTACCATGATAGGCAATCCTAGAATGAGCAGGAAAAATAGATAGATAAGTACGAAAGAGGCGCCTCCGTACATGCCTGTAATAAATGGAAAACGCCATACGTTACCAAGGCCGATAGCACAGCCTGCAGAAATAAGGATAAAGCCAAGTCGGGATGAGAAATTTTCACGTTCCATAGTAATAAAAGTCCTTTCACTCTGCATACACAGCATATGATAAAATAATAATTATAGTAAAAACAATTATACAAAAGAATCTGATTTTTGTAAATTGTTTGTGAACTTAGAATGAAATGAAAGTAAAAAGCATCTTGAATTTTCAAGATGCTTTTTTTGTAGAGGTAGTTCGTTTTCCTGTTAATAATAAACCTAACCAAGGAAGTTTACCTCCTAATTTAGTTATGATAATACTTGAGAGTACAGATAAAGTGACAAGAAGACAGTAGATCAAAAGAATTTTTTTGCTGGTCATAACAATTCCGCCAACGTGACAAAGCCTGCTGATGATATCCATCCAAAAGGGATGGATGAGATAAACAATAAGCGAGTTTACTGATAAGAGATGAATAAACTTTCTGATAGGATTCGAAAGACTTGTTTTGGCAAAGACTGCACAGAAAAAAATCAGAGAACCTATTGTGTAAAGGAACCCCTGCAGACTTAATTGCTGAAGAGTGTTTACCAGAATGATCAGACTGGAATTATGATAAAAATAATAATAGTAATAACTGCCCCCGATAAACAAGAGCGTAAAGATGTAGAAGACACTTACTTTTGTGAAATGTTTGATAATAAATTTTATAAAAGTATTATAATAAACTGCTGCCAGGCCGCCTGACATGAAAATAAATAAATAATGCAGAGGCAGGTAATTTAGACGATAGTTAAAAAGGTTTTGTAAAAATACTGGTAAGTCAGTACTTTTAAGATTGGGATGACAGGTCCAGTAGTTGAAGACGATCTGCAGTAAGAACAGCAGCATAAAACCAATTTTAAGACTGCTGTTTTGGAAAAAAGAAAATAATTTATGCCATAATGGGAAAGTAAAATAAAACCATAGCAGTATGACCATAAAATATAAGTGGTAGCAGGATAAACCATAAAAGAGAAGAAAAAGGATATTTGCTGGCTGCCAGTTTATACATCCTGGCATAACAGCAGAAAAGTAAAGCAGATAAAACAGTGACCAGATAACATAGGGAAGTCCGACACTTTGCAGCCGTTTTTTTAAAAAAGGCAGATAAGCTATAGTAGTTTCTGGTCGGTATTGGCAGAATAAACCATAACCGGAGATAAAAAAGAACGCGGGAACACTATAGCGTGAAAGTATTTCCAGCAGCATATATAAGAAACTATTGGGATAAGGTGCTTCTAGGACAAAAGAACCAACGTGGATACCGATGACTCCAAGCATACAGATACCGCGCAGGTCGTCAATTATTTGATTGCGTTCCGGCATAAGATACTCCTTTTGAAAGTAGATTTATTGATTTATATATTATACTCTAAGCCTGCAGGGATGGCAAAGGAAAGTATGAACAAATAAAAAAACAGACTCGTAAGAGTCTGTTTTTAGGAGGTTATAAAACAATGTTTAAGGATTAACTGTTGCGCGGTAAACCTGTTTGCCATCTTTAAATCCAACTATAACAGCACTTTTTACTGCATCGTGGGAAGCGTCTAAAGAGGTTTTGCCTGTTACTGCCTGAAAATCTTTGGTAGCAGCTAATGCTTCTGCTACTTTTGCTGATTCATAGACACCTGCGCGTTTGATGCTGTCGGCTAAAAGCATGGCTCCATCATAGCCAAGCACTGCGGGCGCGTCAGGTTTTTGCTTATAAGTTTTAGCATAAGTATCTACGAAAGCTTTGGAAGCTTCATTGGTAGAATCCGGGCTGTAATGGTTTGTGAAATAGGTATTGTTAAGAGATGATGCACCTGCTATTTCGACTAATTTAGGACTATCCCAGCCGTCACCGCCGATAATAGGAACTGTAATACCTAGTTCACGGGCTTGCTTGCATATTTTACCTACTTCTTCATAATAACCAGGTACATAAATTACTTCAGGCTTTGCCGCAGATATTTTTGTCAAAACAGCTTTAAAGTCCGAATCTTTTTGCAGATATGATTCTTCAATGACAACTGTACCGCCTTTTTCTGTATAAGCTTTTTTGAAAAATTCAGCCAGACCTTTGGCATAGTCACTGCTGTTATCAATGTAAACAGCAGCTTTTTGGAGCTTCAGTTCATTTAAAATAAAATTAGCACCGACAGTACCCTGAAACGGATCGATGAAGCAAACTCTGAAGGTATTTGGTTTTACATTACCTGTTTTTTCATCTAAGGTTACTTTTGGATTAGTGGCTCCAACTGCAAGAAAAGGAACCTTAGCGGCTTCACTTACGTTAGAGGCAGCTATGGCACTGGAACTGGCAAATAATCCCATAACAACGGGAGCTTTATCCTGATTGACCAGTTTACTCATTGCATTAGCAGCTTCTGCAGGTTCAGATTTATTATCGGCAACGACTAGTTCAATTTTTTTGCCAAGCAGACCACCGGTATCATTTAGCTGCTGTACGGCAAGTTTGATTCCATTTGTAATGGATGTTCCATAAGTAGCGTTATTACCTGTCAGCTCAGCAACAACGCCTATTTTAATAGTGTCTGCTTTCTTGTCGCTGCCTGTACTGCAGCCGCTGACTAAAACTGACATGGTTATAAGGGCACCGCCTATGGCCAGAGCCAGTTTTTTCTTAGTAAATTTCATGATAAATCCCCCTCATAAATAAATTAATAATTACGAAGAACAACAAGGTATTGTACTGGAGAGAAAAAGTCGAATTAAAAGCTTTGACTTCTCGAAGCTGCAGTACTGGAAAACAGTACGATAAAAGTACCTTGATACTATTCGATGAGATAATTGTACTTTGCAAAAAAGCAAAAAGCAAGAAAAAGTTGATAAAGTATAAAAAATGAAGAAAAGTGTAAACAAAGGTATAGTTTCCATATCAGAATAGTATAATGAATTACCAGATTTACGGCAGGATTTAAATATTTAACAGCGAATTAAGATTTATAAAACAATATATATTCAAAGATGAAAGCAATATTTTAACAAGGGTGTGGAAGGTATGCAGTTAACAACAGTACAACTTGTGAGTATAGTTATAACACTGGTTTTAACGATTTTGCCAGGTATATATGCCGGTCGTAAAATAAAATCTGCTGATGACTATGCCTTAGGCGGACGCAGTGCCGGGATTGGTATGGTCGCAGGCAGTATTATAGGAACTATTGTTGGCGGTGCTGCTACCATAGGCACAGCACAGTTAGGCTTTCAGCTGGGACTAACCGCTTGGTGGTTTACTTTAGGATCTGGCATTGGGTTTATCATCATGGGACTGTTTTATGCCCGTCCGCTGCGTAATAGCGGTCTGATGACGATTTCTGAGTTTTTAGTTGTAAACTTCGGGAAGAAAGCTGGTCCGATAGCGAGTTTATCGGCTACGGCAGGTATATTTTTCAGTATTGTTGCAAGCATGCTTACGTCAATACATTTAATAGTGGGCCTTTTTCATGTAAGCCTGGTGGCTGCTGCGTCAATAATAATTGTTATTGTTGCGGCACTGGTTTTTTTTGGCGGTATCAACAGTTCTGGAATGGCTGGTATTTTTAAAATATTACTGGTTTTTGCAACTGTTTTTGTAGGAGGCATTCTTTCTTATAATGATTTGGGAGGATTGACGGGAATTCGTGAAAGTTTTCCTGCGTTTCCATGGCTCAGCCTTTTTGGTAAGGGCATTGAAGACAGTCTTTTTAGTTTATTTTCTATGGTGATTGGGGTTATTTCTACACAGACCTATGTACAGGCTCTGTTTTCGGCCAAGGATAGTGCAACGGCAGCAGCAGGCTGTGTCACAGCTGCATTGATTGTTATTCCTGTCGGGTTACCGTCAGTGATGATAGGTATGTATATGCATGCGATGCATCCGGAGATTAACGCTATTGATGCACTGCCGTTTTATCTATGTATATATTTGCCTGAATGGCTGGGGGGCATTGGTATTGCAGCATTGCTGCTGTCTTCGCTTGGTTCTATTTCTGGTCTTGCATTAGGAATTGGGACGATGATTTCACGAGATATTTTTAATGATTTATTCGGTCTTCGTGATGTAAAAAGATTATTGTGGATTAGTAGATTTTCAGTGCTGGCAGTTACATTTGGCGCAGTAATATTCGTTTTTCATTATCTTGATTCATTGGTTTTGCATTGGAATTATCTGTCAATGGCATTGCGGGGGGCAGGAATATTTTTACCATTGACATTTATTGTGTTTTTTAAAGGCTTAGTGCCAAAAGAGGCTGGCTTTGCCGCAATGATTGCTGGTATAATGGTAGCCTGCCTTTGGCCGTTTATTTTCCCGGATTCGGCAAATGCCTTATTCCCAAGCTTGGCTTTTAATTTGTTGTTTTTAGTACCGGGAGTATTATGGAGTTTATATAAAAATAAAGATAGGAGAGTTTGATGTTCAGCATCACTTTGCCGCTATTGGCAGGTGATGCTTTTGCTTGAGTAGCAGTGCATCCTTAAAGCAACTGGTGTTTGCCTATATCTGTTGTGGTATAATATATGGTATAAAATTAATAAAAAAATCGATGCTTTTTCGGAAGGAGGACTGTTGTGAGCGTAAATTTTACACATCTGCATGTCCATACTCAATACAGCCTGCTTGACGGTGCCGCAAAAATAAGTGATCTGGTTGCTTATGCTAAAGAAATCGGAATGAAGAGCCTGGCGATAACAGATCATGGTGTAATGTATGGTGTCGTTGATTTTTATCAGGAGGCAATGAAGCAGGGAATCAAGCCTGTTATAGGCTGTGAAGTATATTTGACAAATGGATCACGATTTGAAAAAACTAACCGTGATGGGATGTACCATTTGATTTTACTGGCAGAGAATGACGAAGGTTATCACAATCTGATGAAGCTGGTTTCACTTGGACATTTAGAAGGGTTTTACTATAAACCTAGAATTGATAAAGATATTCTAAGACAATACAGTAAAGGTATTATCTGCATGAGCGCATGCATTGCCGGTGAGATTCCTGTGCAAATACTGCGAGGCAATTTAGAAGGAGCTGAAAACAGTTTAAAGGATTATCTGGACATTTTCGGGAAAGACAATTTTTTTCTGGAAATTCAGGATCATGACCTTGAAGAAGAACATACTGTTAATACTGAACTGAAACGCCTGGCAAAAAAATATGATCTTGGTTTAGTGGCTACTAATGATTCTCATTATGTGAAGCGCGAAGATGCAGATGCACAGGATGTATTGCTGTGTATTCAGACAACAAGTACTGTAGATGATCCTAAAAGAATGAAATTTCCTAATGATCAATTTTATTTAAAAAGTGAAGCTGAGATGCGCGAAAAGTTCGGTGATTGTCCTGAAGCTTTAGAAAATACAGCGAAGATAGCAGAGCGCTGCAACGTGGAATTGAGTTTTGGTCATTTATTGCTGCCGGAATTCCCTATTCCAAATGGATTATCGGCAGAGGAATATTTGCGTAAGCTGTGTTTAGATGGGATGCCGGGGAGGTATCCTGAGCCGACGCAGCAGGTTTTAGATAGGCTGGAATATGAATTAGGTATTATCAATAAAATGGGCTATGACTGTTACTTTCTGATTGTTTGGGATTTTATAAGTTACAGCCGCAGAAATGATATACCTGTAGGACCTGGCCGCGGAAGTGCGGCAGGCAGTATTGTCGCTTATCTTTTAGGGATTACTAATATTGATCCGCTGAAATATGATTTGCTGTTTGAACGTTTCTTAAATCCTGAACGTGTAAGTATGCCTGATATAGATACAGATTTCTGTTATGAAAAAAGGCAGCAGGTTCTGGATTACATTATTAATCGTTATGGACAGGAGAAGGTTGCCCAGATCATAACTTTTGGTACCTTACAGGCTCGCGCGGCGGTTCGTGATGTTGGCAGAGCGTTGGAAATGCCTTACAGCATGGTGGATAATGTAGCAAAACTTATTCCGCGTGATTTGGGTATTACATTAGAGAGAGCGCTGGAGGCCAGTAATGAGCTGAGAAGTTTATATGAAAACGATGCGAACATCAAACGCCTGATTGATCTTGCTCAAAGCGTGGAAGGCATGCCGCGTAATTCAGGTACTCATGCGGCGGGAGTTGTTATTGCCCCGGATGATTTGAAAAAGTATGTGCCGCTGCAGTTGTCGAATGAAAATTTTATTACAACTGAATATGATAAAGATAAGATTGAAAGTCTCGGACTTTTAAAGATGGATCTTTTAGGGCTGCGTACTTTGACAGTAATTGGTGATGCAATCAAGTTTATTTATGAAACTACTGGTGATAAACTTGATATTGATAAAATTCCTCTTGATGATGAAGCAACGTGCAGCATGCTGAGAAAGGGCGATACTCAAGGGGTATTTCAGCTTGAATCAGGCGGAATGACGAAACTGGTTATGGATTTGGGACCGGAAAGTTTTGAAGATCTTATTCCTTTAGTTGCATTGTATCGTCCTGGACCATTAGGAACGGGAATGGTAGAAGATTTTATTGCAGGACGTCATGGTGAAAAAACTGCAGAGATGCTGCATCCTTTATTGGAACCGGTTTTAAAAGATACTTTTGGCGTTATTCTTTATCAGGAACAGGTTATGCAGATCACTTCCGTTCTGGCAGGCTTCAGCCTCGGGCAGGCAGATATTCTGCGGCGGGCTATGGGCAAGAAAAAGGCTAAGGAACTGGATTCTATGCGTGAAGCCTTTATTGATGGAGCTCAACAAAAACATGGTATCAGCCCGCAGCTGAGCAGTGAAATTTTTGCTCTCCTACAGCATTTTGCCGGTTATGGGTTCAATAAATCGCACTCTGCCGCGTACGCATTAGTTGCTTATCAGACTGCTTATCTTAAAGCACACTGGCCTGCAGAATTTATGGCAGCTTTTTTGACCAGTGTCATCAGTGACAGCGAAAAGCTGAGCTGGTATATAAGTGTGTGCCGCAGTATGGGGCTGAAGATTTTACCGCCGGATGTTAATGAAAGTGGCCGAAGCTTTTCTGTAAATAAAGACAGGGTTATCCGTTTTGGTTTAGCAGGTGTGAAAAATGTAGGTGAAAATGCGATCGGCAGCATTTTACAGGCACGTAAAGAGGGACCTTTTAAATCTTTGATGGATTTCTGTAAACGGGTGGATAATAGAGCTGTTAATAAACGAATGTTGGAAAATTTAATAAAATGTGGCGCGATGGATTCCTTTGGTTATAAACGTTCCGAGTTGTTAGCCGTTGCAGAACAGGCTATGGACATGGGCAGTAATTATCAAAAAGATTATCAGAGCGGACAGATGGGACTATTTGGTGATGACAGTTTTGCTGATGTTAATGAGCTAAGAATACCTGAATTGGAAGAAATCCCCAAACGCACGATTTTGCAATATGAGAAGGAACTGATTGGTTTTTATGTAACCGGTAATCCTTTAGACGCTTATGTCGGTTCCTTGTATTATTACACTCCATTGCGTAAAATATCAGATGCCAGTGAAGTGCTTGACGGTAAATATTTCAGTGTTGCTGGCATAATTTCGGATTGCCGGATAAGAAATACGCGTCAGGGTGACAGTATGGCGATTTTAACATTAGAAGATTTTAACGGAAAGATGGAGATTGTGGTTTTTCCAAAAGTTTACCGTGACGCTGCCAGGCTGCTTTATCAGGAGAATGCAATCAGCGTGGAAGGAAAACTCAGTATCGATGAACGTGAACGAAAAATTCAGGCGTTAAAGATTAAACCTCTGCAGGAAGTGCCTCCTGATTTACATATAAAGATCATGAAAAAGGATGAAAATGGTATTGTCCAAAAAGGCTTAAAACAGATTTTTGAAAGTTTTTCGGGCGATACACCTGTCTATCTGCATCTGATAGATTCAGGAAAGATGATCAAGGTAGAGCGCTGTTTTTGGGTGGATGGGAAGAATGCCGGTGTTTACCAGGCTTTAGATGATTTATTGGGAGAAAATTGGTATTTAAAGGGGTGAAACCTTGTTGAAAAACAGGGTTTTGCTTGCCACAGTCAAGTAAAGAATGTTACAATAATAAATATGTAGTTAAAACCTTTGGCATAAATATAGAGGAGGGCTCACATGAATATCGTAGTATGTATCAAACAAGTTCCTGATACGGCAGAGGTCAAAATTAATCCTGAAACCAACACACTTATTCGCGATGGTGTTGAAAATATTATGAATCCTTTTGACCGTCAGGCATTGGAAACTGCCTTGATCCTTAAGGACACCAGCGGAGCGAAGGTCACCGTCGTTTCGATGGGACCGCCGCAGGCGACGGATATTTTGAAAGAGGCCATTGCGATGGGAGCTGACGACGCTGTTTTAATCAGTGACAGGGCTTTGGCTGGTTCTGATACTCTGGCTACAAGTGTTGCTTTAGCAGCTGCTGTACGTAAGGTAGGAGAGTGCGATTTGGTTTTATGCGGTAAACAGGCAATTGATGGTGATACTGCTCAAGTTGGACCTGAAATGGCCGAACATCTTGGCATTCCACAGGTTACCGGGGCTTTAAAAGTAGCGTTGGGAGCAGATGGAAGACTGCTTGTTGAACGAGAGAATGAAAGCAGCTGCCAGACTTTGGCTGTTACATTGCCGGCTGTAGTTACTGTTACTAAATCTGAAAAAGAACCTCGTTTTGCCAGTATCAAAGGAAAAATGAAAGCAAGAAAAGCAGAGATTCCCGTAATGGGTGCGGCTGAGTTGGAGATTGATCCGAAAGTGATAGGGTTATCAGGTTCTCCGACTAAAGTTTTGAAAATCTTCACCCCGTCCGTACCACAGATCGAAAGCGAAATAATCAATGAAGAAGATACAGACAAAGCTGTTGATATGCTGATCGAAAAATTGGTACAAGCGAAAATTATTACTCATTGAGGTGAATGAAGATGGCTATTTGTGTAGATAGAGAAAAATGTATCGGCTGTGAATCCTGTATAGCAGTATGCCCGGTTGGCGCGCTCAATATGGTTGACGGTAAGGCTAATATCGATCAGGACACCTGTATCGCCTGTGGTGCCTGCATAGGGGAATGCCCTGTTGAGGCAATTGAACGTGAAGAGATTGTCCGTGAGGTAAAGAATAAAGAAGGTAAAGATTTATGGGTCAATGTTGAATTAGAAGACGGAGAGCCTGTTGGTGTTGTTTATGAATTGCTTGGTGTCGGCGCCGAATTGGCGGCTAAAGCAGATCAGAAATGCTGCGCTGTTTTGATTTGTAAAGAAGCTGGCAGCTTGCCGCATAAACTATTTGCAGCCGGTGCTGATATTGTTTATGTTGTAAGCGGACCTGAGTATGCAGAGTATAATACTGATATTTATACTAATGCTTTTTGTGAATTGGTTGAAACCTATAAACCAAATGCTGTTTTATGCGGAGCTACTGTAGATGGCCGAGACCTTGCTCCTCGTATCGCCGCACGTTTAGGTACAGGTCTTTGTGCTGATTGTACGGCATTGGATATCAATGGAGAACTGGTAGAATGGACACGTCCTGCTTTGGGCGGTAATATTCTGGCTACGATAATCTGTGATGAGCATCGTCCGCAGATGGGCACTGTACGTCCTAAGGTCTTTAAGGCAAAGGATGTCGATGCATCTAGAAGCGGCGAAATTGTAAATTATACTGTAAAAAATGCTGTTACATCTAAGGTAGAGTTAGTTCGCAAAGAGATTTTGGGAGCCAGTGGCGCTATTAAAATAGAAGATGCGGAGATTATTTGTTCAGGCGGTCGTGGATTAGGCAGCTGTGATAATTTCAAAATGCTCGAAGAATTGGCTGCTTTATTTGAACATGGCAGTGTTGGGGGGTCTCGCGCTGTTGTCGATGAAGGTTGGGTAGATCATGCACATCAGGTTGGTCAATCTGGCAAAACTGTAACGCCTAAAATTTATTTTGCGTTTGGTATTTCCGGTGCTATACAGCATTTAGCTGGTATGTCTGCTTCTGATATTGTTATTGCTATTAATAAAGATGCCAATGCACCAATTTTCAAGGTTGCTCAATATGGTATCGTAGGCGATGCACGTGAAATTTTGCCCAAGCTGATCGCTAAAATCAAAGCTGTTAAAGAGGCTTAAGCTTTAAACTTGGAGGAAAAACCTGTGTGGAAGGTAGTATACATTGCGCAGACCGCTGAAGCGGCTGCCAGGATCAAAGAAGTATTAGCCGCGAACGGTTTTTTGACGCAGACTAAAACTACGAATTCCAAGCACGGTGGCGTATATGAAATCAGTGTGCCGCTTTCCGAAGCTGAAGATGCGTATGAGGTCATTTGCGAAAACAAGTTTCAGTTGTAATTCTAAGGAGGCCGGGCAATGAAGAAAACAAAAATCATTTGCACCGTTGGTCCCAGTACTGATAATATCCCGCTTTTAGTTTCTATGCTGAAAGCGGGAATGGATATGGCCCGCTTTAATTTTTCACATGGAAGCCATTCTGAACATGCCCAAAGATTGGGGCTTGTCAGAGGGGCGGCTGAACAAGTCAATAAACCGATCGCTATGATTGCCGATACCCGGGGGCCTGAGATGCGCCTGGGTATTTTTGAACATGATAAAATTACGTTGCAGGAGGGCGAGTCTTTTTGTCTGACAACGAAGGAGCAGATCGGTAATGAACAGATTTCTTCAGTTAATTATTCAGGTTTACCTGATGAATTAAAAGTAGGCGATGCTATTTTATTGGCTGATGGATTACTTTCTTTAGAGGTAGAACGCATCAACGGAACTGAAATCTATACGAAAGTAGTGCATGGTGGACAGCTGGGCTCACGTAAAAGAGTTGCCTGTCCGGGTGTGGAATTAAAACTGCCTTTTTTGTCTGAGCAGGATATAAAAGATATTACTTTTGCAATAGAACATGATATGGATTATATTGCAGCGTCTTTTGTACAAAAGGCAGAGGATGTTCTTGCGATTCGTAAGGTTTTAGAAGCCGCAGGATCGGGGATGGGGATTATTTCCAAAATTGAGAATCAGGCAGGTTTTACGCATATTGATGAAATCATAGAAGTTTCTGATGGCGTGATGGTTGCGCGTGGTGATTTGGGAGTAGAGATTCCCGCTGAATATGTTCCTTTGGTGCAGAAAGAAATTATCAGGCGCTGTAATAAGGCTGGTAAGCCTGTGATTACAGCTACGCAGATGCTGGAAAGCATGGTCAACAGTTATCGTGCAACCCGTGCAGAGGCCAGTGACATCGCTAATGCTATTTTTGATGGAACTGATGTTATTATGCTGAGCGGTGAAACTGCTTCAGGTTCGTATCCGCTGGAAGCAGTTCAGACGATGGCCAAGATAGCATTGCGAACAGAAGAGGCATTGGATTATGCAGCTATTTTTAAAGGAAAAGGTATTAGTGATAAAATACATTCTACTGAGGCTATAAGTCATGCTACAGTGCAGATTGCACAGGAACTGGATGCAGACGCTATTGTTACGGTTACTGAATCTGGTTTTACGGCTCGAATGATTGCTAAATACAGGCCTAAGTGTTATGTTGTAGGCGTTTCACGGATACCTGCAAGGGTAAGGGCGATGCAGTTTTACTGGGGAGTAAGGCCGCTTTTGGGGCCTTCCAGTGATAATACTGATGAAATGATTGAGATATCATTGAAATGTGCACGTGAACACGGTTATGTCAAAGACGGTGACTCGGTTGTCATTACAGCTGGAGTTCCTGTCGGTAAACCAGGTTCAACGAATTTGATTAAGGTGGTTAATGTGGGAAATAAATTAGTAAGCGGTGTTGGTATAGGTAAACGTTCGGTTACAGGTAAAATATGCACTGCTGTTACATTGACAGATTTTAAAGAAAAGTTTAAACCTGGTGATGTTTTAGTAGTTGGAGTATTGCCGGATGAAGCGGCAGCTTATGCGTCTAAAGCAGCTGCTATTATTGCAGAAGAGGGTGGACTGACATCTTCAGTGGCCATCATAGCAATTAATTGTAGTATTCCTGTAGTTGTTGGCGCTGAAAATGCGCTTAACCTGCTTAAAGACGATATGGAAGTAACTGTGGATACTGTAAGCGGTATCGTTTATGAAGGTGCTATCAATATTTAATAGAGGATAGAGGTAGAGATGGCTGAAGAATCAACCAGGATAGTTCATGGTCCTACGTTTAAAAATCTTTTAGATAATGTAACTAAGCTGGAAAAACAGACACAGAAAAAAGACCTGTCCTCAGATGAGAAAAGTGTTCTGGCACAGGATCTGCTCAGTTGTCTTCTGGATGCGTTAGATATGCAGTCTGAGGCGGTTATGTCGCAAAGCGTCAAGGAACAGATGTCATTGACGATTGAGCGAATAGTACGCCGTTTTAAGCTTTTGGCAGAACAGGGAATAGCCTGCGAAGCCTGTTTGGAGAAATTAAAGAATTCCTGCATCTATTTCATGCGTGCTAAACATGAAATTTTAGCAAAAGAGATAGTAGCTGTTTTTCAGCCTGTTTTAGTGACAAATTCGCATCTGCGTGCAGAAGGCATACGTAAATTGGGTATGCTTGGCTGCCTGGCAATGAAAGATGGACTGCCGGAGGTAACGATACAGTGTGCGAATATAGTGGTTATTGTAAGCAATGAATTAACAGAAACAGATGCTGATTTGGAACAGGAATTGCTGCAGATGCTGCAGGATATGGCAGTTATGGCTGCTAGAATGCGTGATGAAGCCAGATTTTCTGCTATTGTATCCAAAGCTGTTGTACGTTACAGTGCAGAGAGTACTGTCTATGCCGGTTCTAAAATGGTAGAATTTTTGCTGACGCTATTTTTTACGGCTTCGGACAGACGTTATGTTAATGCATTACCAATGCTGCGTTGGATGAGTTTGTTATTGACCAATAATAAATCATTAACTGCAGGAGAATTACAGTATTTTGTGCGTGAATGGACACAGCTGATTGCACAGATTGCCCGGAGAAAATGGGAAAATGAGACCAGGCAGTTAATGGACGGATTATTTGTTTTTCTGGTGCGTGAAAAAGATTTTGCCTTAACGCGTAGTACGCTGATGAATATTGCCTTACATTTTCAAATGTATGCAGGCTGGGATGGTTTTGCTAACGCGTTTAAATTATATGCTCCGTGGCAGAATTTTATGCTGGTTTTACTTGATCAGGCTGTTTCCAGCAGGCGCAGTCAGCAGCAACGGGAACAAATAGGCAGTTTGGTGCTGCGTACTCAGCGGGATTTGATAACTGCTGTGGCGAGACTGACTATGCAGGAAGAAATGACTGTATACGGAGAGTGGCTGCAGTTTGGTTTATCTGCTGCTAAAAGTGAAAAAAATAAGATCAGAGTACGCAGACTGGTACAGTTAACAGTGGGCTATTGGGCTTCTCAGCAGCCGCGTACAAGCAGAGAACAGCTTAAACATTTACTATATGTCTTTGAACCAGATTTGGTAAAGGGAAAATATCTGGAGCTGTTGGAGAAAGTAAGATAGCTTAAATATCTGAATTGGTAAAAATAATAGTTAATAAAAAAGACGTTTTTCCTTGGAAAGACGTCTTTTTTATTTTCTCGTTCACTATTTTTTCACAAATATCATTAGAATGAGAGGGAGTATAGTGGAAGAATAAAGAATACCTGAAAATAATGGAGGTGTAACAATGCAGTTGTACCGCTGGCGAGCACGCAGTATGGCAGGAAAACTTTACCAGGGAAGTTATTTAGCTGACAGTAAACAGGAAGTAGCAGCATTTTTACACGAAAATTATGATTATATTACTGGGATAGAAGAAGTACAAAGTTTCACTGTTAAAATAAGCCGTTTGTTTAATAGTGGTAAAGTTAATGACAAAGAACGCAGCCGTTTTTTTCAGCAATTGGCAGCCATGATTGGCAGCGGTATTCCGTTGTGCAGAGCATTGGAACTTTTAAAAACACGCTGCCCGGTTTCTTTAACAAATGTCTGCTGTTTATTGATTGCTGATTTACAAGCTGGAAAAGCGTTGTCTGCTGCGATGAAAAAACACGTACATATTTTTAGACCTGTTACTGTATCAGTAATTGAGGCAGGAGAACAAGGGGGCATCTTACAGGAGATGTTGTCTGAACTGGCTGTTTATTTTGGGCAGAAGGAAGAAATAAACAGATTTTTAAAGAATATCTGCTTATATCCATGTTTGGTATTATCATTAGCTATAGTAACTGGTTGCTTATTTGTAGTTAAATTACTACCATTGTTTGCCGACTTATATCAGTCTTTTGACCTTGTTCCAACGTTGCCTTTACAGGTAATGATGTTTGTACGTGAAATTGCTGTTAAATATTGGCAGGCAGCAGCGTCTTTAAGTTTATTTATTTTATATTATTTATGGCAGCGAAGGTATAGTCTGCTGAAATGGTGCTTCTGCCTGCCTCTTATCGCAGGTTATCGACAGACGTTTTTGGAAATACGATTTTGCAAAATACTGTCGTTGCTTCTTAATAGTGGAATTTCGTTGCCGGTGTCGATAAAAACTGCTGCTGCTGGAAGTGCGGATAAAAAAATGACTGCAAAAGCAATGCTTTTTTCAGAAGCGATCGTTCGCGGCAGCGATATTACCAAGGCAGCAGCATTAGCTTCTCCGCTTTTTAGTTCACTGACCATAGAATTTTTAATCGTCGGAGAAAGTTCAGGGGCTTTAGCAACGATGCTTAAGGAAGCAGCATTATTACTGGAGCAGGATTTTACCGCAAGTTTAAAAAATTTTAAAGTTTTATTGGAACCTGTACTTTTAATTATTATATCGTTAGTGATTGGTGCTATGATTTTTACAGTAGCATCACCTTTACTGACTTTTTTAACGGAAATACCTGAATACGAATGATGGAAGTGTTATGATGAATTTTTATAAAAATTTATGTGGAAGAAAAGGTTTCACTTTGATTGAACTGGTGGCTGTAACGGCTATGTTGGGTGTGTTGGCTGGAATGCTTCTGCCGTCTATTGATTCAGCTAATAAAAAAGCTAAAAATGCCAAACTGAAAAATGATCTTTTAACAGTGGACAGTGCGATTCAGTTATATAAAATGGAAAAGGGTAAATGCCCAGAAAAATTAGAAGATTTGGTGAGTGAATACATTGCCAGAAATAAAGGTTTTCAAGATGCTACTAATACTGTTTTTTCTTATGCCATTGCTGATAATGGACTGAATTACATCCTTAAAGGTAATGATGCCGAAGGAAAAGAAGTTGTTTCAGATGGCAGTAAGCAGTCGTAATAATTCTGGATTTACACTTGTTGAAATACTGCTTTATATCAGCTTTTATGGCTTAGTTATGGCATTATTGATTCCTTGTGCAGAGGGTATTATTAAAGTAGACAACCGTTTGGAGATGGAAGGGTTTTGTCAGCGACTGGCGGCGGAAGTAACTGCGTTGCAGCAGGCAGCTCTTTGGGGAGCGGGCTTACAGAATAAGTTGACTGTTGATTTAGACCAACAGTGTTATTATGTTTATCGCGAAGGTAAAATTGTAAAAAAAGTAAGGCTTCAGGAAATCGGGCAGGGAAGTCTGTATTTTTACAGTCCTAATACTTCAATAATACGCTTTTCTGCAGAAGGTGCACCGCAGGTTTATTTTTCGGTTTTAATAAAAAATAGACGGCAGCCACAGCTGGTAAAAAAGTTTGAAGTACAGCCTGTAACTGGAAGGGTCGTTGTAAGTGAAATTAAATAAGCAGGGATTTATGTTGATTGAGGTGATGCTGGTTTTACTGCTTGTCAGTATTACCTGCTGTTCATTATTGACAGGTTATAAGGCTTGCGTTTTAGCAATGCAGCAATATAATCGGCTGGAACTGGCATTTGAATTGTTGGAAGTAAGGAACGTGGAGGCGGCAGATGCTTTAGCGGCAGAGCAGGGGCTGTTTATTGAACGTAAGGAATTTATTGATAACTTGCAAATTAAACAGGAAATAATTACAGTCAGAGAATGCAGAAATCAAAAGGTGCTTGTTAATAAGGTGCGTTATGCATTGTCGGAATAAAGGATTTTTATTAGTCGAATTAAATTTGGCTTTAATATTTATTATAACGACGAGCCTGCTGTTTGCAGGCGGGGTGCGACAGCTGCTGCAGGGCTGGCAGCGTATACAGTCTGACATTATGCTGCGGCGGGCTGCAAATTACAGTTTCTCATTACCTGAGAGAGAATTGTTTTTACATGCAGCAACAGTAACAATCAGTAATACAGGGTATAAAGGCAGCAGTAAAATAATTTGTCAGGATGTTTTTGGCAGTCGTCAGATAACATTTTATCTGAGTGGTAATATTTTATATCGTCAAACTAAAAGTAATTCTTTGAAAGGCGTTAATGTTTTGTCTTTAGCATCTGTAAAGATCGAAGAGTTTCGGGCAGAACGTTTGAATTACAGAGAATTGATGCTGACCATAAAAATCCAGGATACTAAAAGCGGAAGAAGGATAACCAGCAGTAAGGTACTGCTTTTAGGTAATGGAGTCATTGAAGGATGAAAATAAACAGATATAGCAGAGGCAGTGTAAGCATTGTTGTATTGTTGGCATGTGTTGTGTTGAGCGGAGCTGTTCAGGCATTATATTATTCGTTGCGCGAAGAAATTGAGGCTGAAAGCAAAATTGTTTTACATAATCAGCTGCAGGCTGCAACTGGTGATGTTATGAGTTGTGTGCTGAGAAAAGAGCAGAGTAGTAATCTGACAGAAAGCTTTAGGCTTGAAGAGCAAATGTTATATCCTGGTCAAAAAGTAATGCAGACAGAAGTTGTTTTAGAAAGAGCTGAAAGTCTGCCAGGGCGTAAAGTGAGTGTTATTTCAATAGCAGATGATATGCAAATAAGATTGGCAGAGGTTTGTTTACAGCCGCCGTTAGGACGTGGACAGGAGTTTTACGAAAATACTTTAACTGCTGGTCGTAAGATAAATGGTGATTTCAATAAGTATAATGATTTAATCTGTGTTGGTGAAGCAGGTGATATTTTAGAGACATTGGACATAGGCGCTTATAAAAAATGGAGCCACTATAGTTTTTTGACCGATGACGAATATCGCCAGTTGGGGTTTGGTAAGGGAATTTATTATAGTGATGATTTATATGGGGCAAGGTTACCTTGTATAGTGGAAGCATTAAAGGGGGATGCTTTCCTGATTTCCGAAAAGAATATTACTATAGAAAACAATTTACATTTGTTGGGAAGAGTAACGATAGTAGTTGGTGATAATCTGATTATTGGTGATAATGTGCAAATGGAACGGGCGTTACTGATAGTGAAAAATAATTTAAGGATTGGTACTAATTGCAGAATAAAAGGGATTGTAGCAGCTGGAGGTGAAATAACTATTGGTGTTAATTTTTCACTGCAGCGTCGTGAGGATGTTTTGGAACCTTATTTTGCAGCTATGTATTTAGAATGAATATAAAAATAACCTTGCCATAGGCAAGGTTATTTTTATATTCATTCTAAATTATTTTAATTCAATACTTTCACCTGGTGCTACAATTAAAACTTTAGATTTCGTGCTTTTTTCGACAGCTTCTTTAAATTTAACTGGATCCTGAGCAATCAAAGGCCATGTATTATAATGGATTGGAATTACATATTCAGCTTGTAAAAATTCGGCTGCAATAGCTGCGTCTTTTGGTCCCATTGTGAAATTATCACCAATGGGGAGAACTGCGTAATTAAAGGCATCCAATCGTTGTAAAAGCTGCATATCGCCAAATAAAGCGGTATCGCCGGCAAAATAAAGTTTAGTACCATAGAAATCGACAATAAAACCGCAGGCATGTCCACCAGGAATGCCGCTGCCATGGAATGCTAAAGTAAGGCGCACTTTACCAAAAGGAAATTCGTGCGTCCCACCCAAATGCATAGCATGGTTTTCCACGCCGGCTTCACTAACAACTCCGCAAACCTCAGCTGTGGAAATAATTGTTGCATTGCACGCTTTAGCAAGCTCTATTGCACTGCCAAGATGGTCGAAATGGCCATGAGAAACAAAAATATATTCAACTTTAAGATCATTGATATCCTGGGTGCTGCCATCGAGATAAGGATCAAAAATAATAGTATGTCCTTCATGTGTCAGAGTGAAACAAGCATGATTGATGAACTTAAAAGTAGTGGGCATAATTTATCAACTCCTTAAAAAATTCTTTATTTATATTATAACATAGAAGATGCGTATTTTTTGTGAAGAAGATGAATAAAACTTTACAGTATCAGTAGAAATGGGGTAAAATTTAACTATCAATATATAATAAGCAGGAGAAGTGACGTGAATTTAAAAAAACAACAATTAATAGCTATTTCTTTGGCTTTTTGCTGTGCTGCGGTGATGCCGCTTCAGGCAGAAGCGAGGAAGAAAGAGAATAAAACCAATGAAACTCAGCCTGTAGTATCATCTGTACCGCAACCACGCAGTCAGAAGCAGGTATTGATACAGAATACCCCGACCGAATCGCGGCGTATTACAACGCCTAATCAATCTAAGGTACAGGTGCGTACTGTTGCGACAGCGCCGCAGTTGACTGCGAAAGAAGCTAAAAAGGCGGCTAAAGAGAAAGAAAAAGAAGCGAAAAAGAAGTCTAAAGAAAAAAATAAAACTAAGCAGCAAAAAAACGAGACTCCAATAATCAACAGAAATAATGATAAAGCAGGTAGTTCTGCCACCGCTCAAGGAACTTTGCCTAAGACGGTTGTAAGTCCTGCCTTGCCGGTCGGTTATCAGGAAATTGGTATTTTTGGAGAAGCGGTCGCCAGTAAATCTCAGGCTGTGGCTTTGCTAAAACAAAATAATCCGGATTTAAAATTGACCTGCAGTGCAGAAGAAATTGTTGATTTATACTGGCAGGAAGCCAGTCGCGAAGGAGTGCGCCAAGATCTTGCTTTTGCCCAGGCTCTTGTAGAAACAGGTTTTTTCCGTTTTGGCGGCGATGTAAAGCCGGAACAGAATAATTTCTGTGGACTTGGTACTACAGGCGGCGGTGTAAAAGGGGCACATTTTAAGACTCCTGAAATTGGTGTACGTGCACATATTCAGCATTTATTAGCCTATACTACGCAGAAGCATCCTTCGACGAAGATCGTTGACCCGCGTTATGATTTGGCTCATGCTATCAGATTAGAGCGTGGATTGTGTGATACCTGGTATAAGTTGAACGGTACCTGGGCCATGAGCCCTAATTATAGTGAAAAAATTATGGGAGTATGGCAGAGAATGCTGGGAATAGAAGCTGTAGAAACAAAATCTGAAAAATATAAAAATGAGCATGATAAAAAAGATAACAAGGTGAAAGAGGAAGTAAATACGACAGAAGATCAGCATAAAATGCGTGAACTTGTTGATGAACTGTTGAAGAAAAATAAATAATGTAAGTGCACAGTCAGGTGACTGTGCATTTTGCGTTTCTAAAATTTGGAGAGGTGAACATTTTATGCATATCGTTTTAGTAGAACCAGAAATTCCGGGTAATACGGGAAATATTGCACGTTTATGTGCAGCGACAGGTTGTCATTTGCATTTAGTGCGGCCGTTAGGATTTTCGGTCGAAGATAAATATTTAAAACGTGCTGGATTGGATTATTGGGACCTGGTAGATGTGCACTACTATGACAGCGTTTATGAAGTGCTGGAAAAGTATAAGGATAATGCTAAGTTTTTGCTGACAACAAAAGCACATAAGCGGTATACTGAAGTATGCTACGAAAAGGATAGCCTGTTGATTTTTGGTAAGGAAACGGCAGGATTACCTGAGAAACTGCGTATGGAATACGAAGACTGCTGTGTGCGTATCCCGATGATTGCTGAAGCAAGATCGCTTAACTTATCAAATTCAGTTGCTATCGTTGCTTATGAAGCTTTGCGGCAGCAGGATGATTTTGCCGGCTTGACAGTTTAATTATTTTGGAGGTGGGCTATGTTTGTTTTAAAAGAGTTTGAATTTGATGCGGCTCATTATTTACCAGAATATAATGGTAAATGCGAAAGACTGCATGGGCATACTTATAAATTAGTCGTGAAAGTAGAGGGAACTCCTGATAAGGAAGGCATGGTAATCGACTTTATCCGTCTTAAGAATATTGTCAAGGAAGAGGTTTTAAGTAAATTGGATCATGCCTGTCTTAATGATATTTTAAAGCAGCCTTCAGCAGAAAATATTTCTGTTTGGGTGTGGCAACGTTTACAAAAAATGCTGCAGGGGCCCAACTATAAGCTTTATGAAGTTGAAGTCTGGGAAACTAAAACCAGCGGCTGTATTTACCGAGGTGATCTATAATGAAGGATGTACAGGGTGAATTAGATCGTCGTAATATACCGTTGAAGCATGTTGGCATCAAAGATCTGCGCTGGCCGATAGCATTGAAAGATAAAGAAAAGGGAACGCAGAACACGGTCGCTACAGTAAGCCTGGCGGTTGATCTTCCTCATGATCTGCGCGGAACGCATATGAGTCGTTTTGTAGAGTGCCTTCAAACGCTAGGACCAGTGACCTTAGGTTCTTTAGAAAATATTCTTGACCGTTTGAAGGACCGGCTGCAGGCAGAAAAGGCTTTTCTGCAATTAAATTTTCCATATTTTATTTATAAAACGGCTCCTGTCAGCGGTCAGAGAGCACCGCTGGATATCGATTGTGTTTATACGGCTGAAAAGGATGAGCAGTTTTCATTGCGCATTTCTGCGGAGATTCCTATTCAAACCTTGTGCCCATGCTCGAAAGAGATCAGCGCTTATGGCGCTCATAACCAAAGAGCTTTGGCTAAATTGGAAATTAGATCTGCTGAAATGGTTTGGCTTGAAGAACTGGCTGCTATTGCTGATGCAGGAGCAAGCGCGCCTGTTTACGGTCTTTTGAAACGTCCTGATGAAAAGTTTGTAACTGAGCAGGCCTATGATAATCCGCGTTTTGTTGAAGACGCGGTCCGCGAAATTGCTTTGCGTCTGGAAGCCGATAAACGCATAATATGGTATAAAGCAACTGTGGAAAGCATTGAAAGTATCCATAATCATAACGCTTTTGCTTGTGTCGAAAAGGGTTGGAAGGACGTGGGGATATGATTCTGAAGCTGGAACCGCAAACACTGGCCAATGAATTCAGTCAATTGGGTATTCATCCTGCCAGTGAAGCGATTTTTTTGCATAAAAGTGAAATTGTTCCCTTAAAAATTTTGGATATCCGTACTCCTGCTGCCAATATTATTAAACAGGAAATGCTGGCTTGTGGTGGAGATTGTGCAATTCCAGCCGGGTGTGTAGTTTGTGCTGAAGAACGGGTAGATGTAATTCTTCTGGGAACATATAAACATTATGCTAGGTTGCTGGAAAAATTAACGCAGATGCCTTATTTTGGTATGGCAGGAATAAAAAGTGAATTGATGGCTATATTAGATGCGCCGATTCCTCAAACTATTTTAGCTGACGGCAGGACACTGAATTATGATAAAATGTTGGTGATGGGTATTTTAAATATTACACCAGACTCGTTTTACGCAGGTTCGCGTGTGCCGCAGTTGGAACAGGTAGTGGAAAAGGCAGGCGAAATGCTTAGACAAGGGGCGGCTGTTTTAGACATTGGCGGGGAATCTACCCGCCCTGGCAGTGATGCCGTAACTGCAGACGAGGAACAAAAGCGCATTGTTCCTGTTATCAAGGCATTGAAAGAGCGTTATCCGGCTTGTGTTATTTCTATCGATACTTATCGTGCCTCGACGGCAGAGGCGGCTTTAGCAGCCGGCGCAGATATCATTAACGATGTTACTGCGATGGAAGGTGATGCTGCTATGTCTGACTTAGTTGTCGGCAGTAAAGTACCGATTATTTTAATGCACATGCGAGGCACGCCTAAAAATATGCAGCAAAACTGCGAGTATAAAAATGTAGTAACAGAGGTTGCAGCTTATTTGCTGCAACGGGCTAAAATCCTGGAAAACCGTGGCGTGGCAAAAGAAAAAATAATTTTTGATCCCGGCATTGGTTTTGCTAAAAATATTGAACAAAATCTGCAATTGATGCAGGGGCTGAAATCACTGACAGGTTTAGGCTATCCTGTATTGCTTGCTGCTTCACGCAAAAGTACTATTGGAAGTGTACTCGGCGGAATTCCAGCAGAAGAACGCCTGGAAGGTACGATTGCTGCCAGTTGTCAGGCTGTGTATGCAGGAGCTCAAATGGTACGAGTGCATGATGTACAGGAAAATCTGCGGGCTATAAGGATGCTGGAGGCAATTTTATGTCCATCGCATATATAGCTTTAGGCAGTAATTTAGGTGATAAGGAAGCTAATCTCAGACAGGCTTTAAAAATGTTGTTGGTCAAAGGACTGCAAATAAGGTCTGTATCAAGCTTTTTTAAAACTGAACCTTATGGTGTGACAGATCAACCTGAATTTATTAACGCTGTTGCTTGTGTGAAAACTGATTTAGCACCAGAAAAGTTGCTGAAGCTGCTTTTGGATACTGAACTGGAAATGGGTCGGGTGCGATTACGGCATTGGGGTGAAAGAAATATAGATTTAGATTTACTTTTGTATGATGATCTGATCTATTATAGTGAGAAACTGGTACTGCCGCATCCTGATATGCAAAACAGACTTTTTGTACTGCAGCCGCTGTCAGAAATTGCTGCAGATAAAATACACCCTGTTTATAAAAAAAGTATTCAGAACCTTCTAAAATCTTTGACAGACGGAGATGAATGAGATGAATTGCTGCGCTAATTTAAGTAACCTGGTGATCTACCGAGCTCTGTTATCCGACCCGATCGTAAATGCTCTGCGCAGGCCTAAAGAATTTTTTGCGCCGGAACTGGAAGGTTTGCTGCTGGTTGCTGCTGAAGAAAAAGGCCTGACAGGGATTATTCCTTTGGAGTATTTGCTGTCGGCAATCGTGCATGAGCAGAATGTGTTTTCTGCTGTTGCCGAAAAAAATGACGGTAAAATTGGTGAAGGACTGGCAAGAGCTGCAGCGCATGATATTGTAATTATGCGCGAGTTCGTCGATGACGTTTTTAATCGTTATAAAAACCATCCACTGCTGGGAAACTATACGCCGACAGTGTTCAGGCCTTTGCCGGGACGCAGTAAGCTGGAAAAAATTTTACTGCATGCTGAAGGTGATGCAAACGGGCGGCAAGCTGTAGAAATTTTATGCAGTTATTATAATGACTATGGTTATGGCGCAATGCTGGACAACGGTGCCTTTGCCTGGAATGGCGAACTGGAATGCCTGTCTGGTACTAAAAACTATTCTGATATGACTTTTGATAAGCTGTATGGTTATGATTATCAGAAAGAAGAATTGATACGCAATACGGAAGCTTTTTTAGAAGGAAAGCCTGCTAATAATGTATTGCTTTTTGGCGATCGTGGTACTGGCAAATCATCATCTATCAAAGCTCTCGGCAATGCATTTTTTGAAAAAGGTCTGCGGATGGTTGAAGTAAAACGCCATGACTTTGCCGGATTGCCAAAGGTGATGCAGGAATTGAGCCGTTGGGGCAAAAAATTTATCGTTGTTTTAGATGATTTGTCTTTTGAAGAATTTGAAGTGGAATACAAAGCGTTAAAATCCATTTTAGATGGTGGGCTTGAAGTAAAACCTGATAATGTGTTGTTCTATGCTACTTCCAATCGCCGTAATATTATCAAGGAAGTGTGGCAGGATCAGAATATGAACGAGCTGCATAGCCGCGACAGTATTAACGAAAAAATTTCTCTGGCTGACCGTTTCGGTATAAAATTATTTTTTGATTCGATGGATCAGGAGCAGTATTTCCGTTTGTTGGAAAATAAAGCTGAAGCCGAAGGGCTGGATATTCCAAAAGAAGATCTGCGTGCTGCTGCGGTAAAGTGGGAAATGAGTCACACCGGGCGCAACGGCAGGATTGCGCGACAGTTGTTAGACTATCTGCACGGCAGATCTTAGGAGTATATAAAAATGATTGAACTCAGTAAAGATAAGATTATTGAACGTTTTCGAAGCTACGTCGCTTTGGATACGGCTTCTGATGATAAATCAGAAACTTCGCCCAGTACGGCAAAGCAGTTAAAGCTGGCAAAACTACTGAAGTCTGAACTTTCAGGTTTGGGTTTGGATGACGTAGCACTTACAGAATATGGTTACGTACTGGCTGCATTGCCGGCTAATACGAATGAAAAACTGCCTGTTATCGGGTTGCTTGCTCATATGGATACCAGTAATGAAGCATCGGGAGCGAATATCAAAATGCAGGTGCATTCTGCCTATGACGGCAGTGAGCTGGACCTTGGCAAAGGGGTTAAATTGAGCCCGAAGGACTTTCCAGAATTAAAAAATTATCTGGGACAGGAAATTATAACCTCGGACGGTACGACTTTGCTGGGAGCCGACGACAAGGCTGGAGTATGCGCTATTGTTTCAGCCTGTGAGTATTTACTTGCACATCCGGAAATCAAGCATGGCAAGATACTTTTGGCGTTTACCCCTGACGAAGAAATAGGACGGGGAACGGAGCATTTTCCTCTGACAGATTTTAGTGCTGATTTTGCCTACACAGTTGACGGCGGCGCTGTTGGTGAATTGAATTATGAAACCTTTAATGCCTGCAATGCCACGGTGACATTTTATGGAGTTTCGGTACATCCTGGTTCTGCTAAAAATAAGATGCGCAACGCTGTGACGATGGCAGCCAAGTGGCAGATGCTGTTGCCTGCCGGCGAGCGTCCTGAATATACTGAGCTGTATGAAGGGTTTTATCACAGTCTGCGTATCAATGGCGGTACGGATAAAGTTGAGCTGGAAATGATTTTGCGCGATCATGACAGGAAGAAGCTGGAAGATCGTAAAAAACTGCTGCTGCATATGGTGGATTGTCTGAATGCTGAATACGGCGCGGGCAGCGTTGTTTGTAAAATGGAAGATGTCTATTGTAATATGAAGGAATATATTATGCCTGTTTATGAAATAATTGAACGGGCTGAAAATGCAATGCGTGCAGCTGGAATCGAGCCGCATCTAGTACCTGTACGAGGTGGTACTGACGGTGCAAGGCTTTCAGAAATGGGGCTGCCATGTCCCAATATCTTTACCGGCGGGCATAATTTCCACGGGCGTTTTGAATATTTGCCGGTGCCTTCCCTGCTAAAATGTGTGGAAGTGCTGGTTAAACTGGTGCAAAAGTAGGCGGAATGATGGGCGAAGGATTGGCGCAGAGAAATAAAACAGAAAAACTGACAGTTGCAGCTTTGCTGACGGCAGTATTTGCCGTTACGGCGCTGCTCTTTAAAGGTTTTGTTATTATACCTATACCATCAATAACGGAATTAAGGCCTGTTAATGCATTTCCTTTGATTTTTGGTCTGTTGTTTAGCAATTAGGAGCTGTTGCCTCGGCTTTCTGTATTCTTTTTCTTCAACTATTCCAATGAAATCGGTCAGTTGGCGATTTTGATACCCATGAGTATTTTAGCAGTAGCGATGCTGCTGAGCATGGCAAAATAATAAAACTCCCGTCTTGAATAAAGACGGGAGTTTTATTATTTATTTACGCTTCATATTTTGCAGCAGGGCTTTATCTGCATCGCTGACACGGAAGGATTCACGACATTTCTGAAGGGCTTTGTTGTAAGTAAAGTCATCAAGTTCATTATTTTGAAAAAGTACCATTGTTTTAGCTCGCTGCTTGACGAAGCACAGCGATAAAGCCCAGGCTACGGCCATTTTTACGTAATAACCTTCGTGTCGTACATTGTTCAGTTCTTTCAGTGTACTGTCGATATATGTGTCATCATTGTAATAATTCATCAGCATTACAACAGCAAACCGCAGTTCATATTCTCTGGGAGAAGCAAGATATTGCTGCAGAAATTCGCGGCCCTGAGCCTGATTTTTTTTGAAACCTTTCAAACCGCCGCAGGTAACATCACAAACAGCCCAATTGTCGATGCGGGGAACAAAAATATTGAGATTTTCCAGCAGTTCAGTAAAATCAATTTTCAGTAAACCTAAAATCATACCGCATAAGGTTGCTTCTTCACTGTAGACAAAAGGTTCGTATAAGGCTTTCTGCAGATAAGTAGGGTAATCTCCATCCCGGAGGATTTCATTTGCCAGTTTTCTCAATACAGGGATACGGATGCCGATGATGTTATCGATACCGGGACAAAGGGCACTGTGAAATTTCTGATATTTGGTGTCCTGCAGGCTCAGCAGGTGTTCTCGTAATGCTTGCATGGTCAAACTTTTCCTTTCAACAGGCTTGATATGTTATAATTATAACGTATTTTTAAAAGCTTTGTAAATCTAGGAGGGTCTATGCTCAATATTGGTTGTCATTTATCGTCGGCAAAAGGCTATTTGCATATGGGAGAGGAGGCACTGGCTCTTGGTGCCAACACCTTTCAGTTTTTTACACGTAATCCACGCGGAGGCAGAGCCAAAGCGATCGATACAGAGGATATCAGGGCTTTACTGGCGCTGATGCGGGAGAATTCTTTTGCGCCGCTCCTGGCACATGCGCCTTATACACTCAATGCCTGTTCGGCAGATTCTAAAATAAGGGATTTTGCACGTATGGTAATGACTGAGGATTTGCAGTTGCTGGAGCTGCTGCCTGGTACAAGATATAATTTCCATCCTGGCAGTCATGTAAAACAGGGAGCAGAGCAGGGAATAATCATGATAGCAGAATTGCTGAATGAAATCCTGCGTCCTCAGCAGCAGACAATGGTGCTGCTGGAGACTATGGCTGGTAAAGGCAGTGAAGTTGGGCGAAACTTTACGGAACTGCGTTCGATTATCGACAGAGTGGAGTTGCAGGGAAAACTGGGGGTATGTCTGGATACCTGTCATGTTTTTGACGGCGGCTATGATATAGTTAATGATTTGGAAAGTGTTTTGGAGGAATTTGATAAAATTATTGGTTTGAAACGTCTTTTAGCTGTTCATATCAATGACAGCCTGAATATTTTGGGCAGCCATAAGGACCGGCATGCAAAAATAGGTCAGGGGAACATTGGATTGGAAGCGCTCAGCGCTGTCACTAATCATCCTCAGCTGAAAGACTTGCCCTTTTATTTAGAAACACCGAATGAATTGCCTGGGTATAAAGCTGAGATAGCTTTATTGAGATCATTGTACAAGTGGTAATAAAAAACAGTCTGACGTTTAAACGTCAGACTGTTTTTTATTAAGAAGATCATTTTGCAGCAGCAACAGCCTTGTTGATGTCGGCAATAAGCGCTTCAACATCAATGCCGTGAGCGCCTGCTCCCTGGCCGATGGTTTCGTAATGAGCTGCCATGCAGCCAACACAGCCCAGACCATATTTAGCAAACACTTCCAAAATTTCAGGATGTTGTTGAACAGCATCGATGATGCCGGTATCTTTAGTAATGATATCCATGGATAAACCTCCTTTAACAGGTACTTTGATTTGTCAGAGAGACTTGTCTGTGTTAAAATTACAACAGATGCCTGTATGACTTCATGTATGGATATATTATAGCACAGAAAGTATAAAAATAAAGCTGTTAGTTGTGGCAGAATTGCAAAAGAAATGTGAGGGATGGATGATGGAAATGGAAGAGCATGCAGAAGAATATGAAACAAGTTTGAAAAGAGTGCAGGAAAGCCTGCAGGCTTATCCGGAACTGGAAATAAAAATATTGCCGGGATCAACACATACTGCGGAATTGGCGGCTCAGGCTTTGGGCACAACGCCGGGACAGATAGCCAAAACCTTGTGTTTTTTAGCTGATGGCAAGCCGATTTTGATTGTTGCCTGCGGCGATAAGAAAATAGACACAAAAAAATGGGGCCGTGCCATCGAAGCGAAAAAAATCAAAATGGCAGATGCGGAAACTGTAATGCAAATCACAGGTTTTGCGCCCGGAGGAGTATGTCCGTTTGCCTTGCGTCAGCAGGTTTCAGTTTATCTGGATAATAGTTTGAAAGAGTATGACATTACTTTTATTGCTGCAGGGACACCTCATTCAGCTTTGCCGATCAGTGCTGAAATGCTGGAAAAGGTAACTGGAGGTAGTTGGGTAGATGCAACTAAATAATAGCTGATTATTTTGGCAGAAGGTGAAAAAGTTCGCTTTTCTGCCATTTTATTTAAACTGTAAAATGAAGAAACTGTATAGATTTGTGGTATAATTTAGTTGTTGAAAATTTAATTTAGGAGAATTTTATGAGCGTTGATAATAAATTTTTAGTGCGTGATAAAATAACTTTAAAAGTAACAGGATTAGGAAGCAGCGGTGAAGGTGTGGGCAAGACTGATGGATTTACGGTCTTTGCACATGGCGCCTTAGCAGATGAGACAGTAGAAGTAGAGCTGGAACAGGTGAAGAAAAATTATGCGTCAGGGAAAGTAACGGCCATTCTGGAAGCATCACCTGAGCGGGTAGAACCATTATGTCCTGTTTATGAAGCCTGCGGTGGTTGTCAGCTGCAGCATTTAAACTATACGGGGCAATTAAAGGCTAAAGAACAGCAGGTTCGCGATGCGCTTTTTCGGATCGGGCATTTACAGGAAGTCAAAGTTCTGCCGATCATCGGTGAAGAAGATCCATGGCATTATCGTAACAAAATGCAGTTCCCGGTTGCATTTGAAAATGGAATTTTGGAAATCGGATGTTATGCTGCGGCTACACATAAAGTAGTCGGCGTTGAAAACTGTCTGATCCAGAAGCAGCGTAACAATGACATTATTGCTGTTGTCCGTCAATGGATGCGGCAGTATGAAATCTCTGCTTATGATGAAAAAACAGGTAAGGGCGTAGTCCGCCATGTTATGGGCAGGGTTGGTGTTAACACTGGTGAGGTTATGGCAGTTATCATTACTGCCGGTTACGATATTCCACATGGCAAAGAGCTGGTCAAAATGCTGCGTGATGCTGTTCCGGGCTTGAAAAGTGTAGTGCAGAATATCAACAAAAAACAGACCAATATCGTGATGGGTAATAAAACACGCTTATTATATGGTAAAACGACGATCAAAGACCGTTTGGGAACTTTAAAATTCAATATTTCTGCGCAGTCGTTTTTTCAGGTAAACAGTGCCCAGGCTGAAAAGCTTTATAACAAAGCGATTGAATTTGCGGCTTTGAGCGGTGGTGAAACCGTTGTTGACTGTTACTGCGGAACCGGTACAATTTCTCTGTATTTGGCAAAACATTCCCAAAAAGTTTATGGAATTGAGATTATAGCTTCTGCTATTGAAGATGCAAAACGTAATGCTGAAGATAATCGCTGTGATAATGCTGAATTTATTTTAGGGGATGCTGCTGTTAAAATGCAGGAACTGGTAGAACAGGGTGTGCGTCCCGAAGTTGTGCTGCTTGATCCGCCTCGTGCTGGCTGCGAAGAAAAAGTGCTGGCTGCTATTGCGCAGGTCATGCCACAGCGTATAGTTTATGTTTCCTGTAATCCGGCTTCGCTTGCCCGCGATTTGGCTTATCTGGAACAGAACGGTTATCAGGCTGAAGTTGCCCAGCCGGTAGATATGTTCCCGATGACGCATCATGTAGAGACTGTTGTATTGATGACAATAGTAAAAAAATAAAATTATGGAGCCCGGTTGCCAGGCACTGCAATTTACGCAGAGCGGAGAGCAATGGATTGATTAAGTAGATTGTATTGTAGACAAGGAGCAGTAACAGATATGAAGATTTCTAAGAAGGATGCTTTGTCATGGTTTGAATTTTTTGCACAATTGCCTGCAGGGGAACAGCTTCTGGTTAAACAGCAGGAAATTGTTTATGCCACATTCGCACAGATTGAGGCAGTTGTTATAAAAAGAAAAGAAGAGCTTATGGAACAAATTCCCGGTTTGAAAACATTAAAGGACAGAACACTTTTTGTGGGACCAGATGAAAAATTTCCTGATGGGTGCCGTTCATGTCTGTTGGGCAGCGGGCTGACAGCTATCAGAAAAACCAATAAATGCAATCTGCAGTGCAGGTTTTGCTATAATTATGGCGAGTTGGATGCTATTGAACCGGTAGGCGAGGGGATTTGGGTCATTGGCGGGACCAAGTTTTATGAAAATGACATTGATCTGTTGTTGGAAATCCATAAAAAACCTACAGGGGTTGCCTATGTATATTTAGAACCTTTTATGGAAATCGAGAAATATTATAATATTATTCAAAAATTTAACAAGGCTGGTATTTATCAGCATCTATATACTAACGGCACTCTGGCTACGGAAACAACGCTTAAAGCATTGGGGGAGGCTGGCCTGAATGAGCTTAGATTTAATTTAGGAGCTTCCGGTTGTGCTGATAAGGTCATTGAAAATATTGGCATAGCAAAAAAGTATATCAAAAAAGTCGGCATTGAAACGCCTATGACCAATGAGTTTTTTGAAAAATTCTTTTTGAAAAAACAGGCTGTTTTGGACACGGGATTAGATTTTATTAATTGTGCGGAGCTGCATTTGAATCCCAATAATATTGAGAATTATTGGGGTGAAAAAATGTATATTGCCCGCCATGGATATATATCACCAATCTGGAGTCGCGAACTGACACTCAGATTTATGGCAGCCGCAGCAAAAGAGAAATGGAATTTGGTTGTACATGATTGCTCTAATGATACCAAGTTTGCCAGAGCTTTGAATTTAGGTACCAAAGAGGGTAAATGGTTCGGGGCCAGCAGTTATACGTCTGAATTTTTAGAGATCCCCTATGCCGTATTTTTGCCGGTCCTGCGTGATGAAGAATTTCATTTTTTAGTTGAAGAAGAGCTGCCAAGCGGCTATAATCCGGGAGAGATGCTTTTCTAAGAAAGAGCGGCATAATGGCAAATATTATAGAAATAAATGACATTTCTGCTCCTGAACTGGAAGTATTCACAAAATTGACTGAAAAGCAGCTGCGCCATAAGCTGGAACCGGAAAAGGGCATCTTTATCGCTGAAAGCGGCAAAGTTATAGAGTTGGCGCTTGCTGCTGGCTGTGAGCCGATTTCCTTGTTGATGGAGCGCAGACATATCACGGGACAGGCCCAAAATATTCTTGCTCGGTATGAGGATGTTACAGTCTATACCGGGGACAGGGATGTGCTGGCTGGACTGACAGGATATAAGCTGACCCGCGGTATCCTGTGTGCTATGCGTAGGCCCAGGCTGCCTTCAGTACAGCAGATATGTTTTCAAGCCAGGCGGGTGGCGGTATTGGATAATATCACGGATGCAGCCAACATAGGAGGAATATTCCGATCGGCAGCGGCGTTAGGTGTTGATGCGGTACTTGTGATGCGCTCCTGCTGTGATCCTTTATGCAGAAAAGCAGTACGTGTCAGTATGGGAACGGTATTTCAGATACCTTGGACTTATATAGAAAACAATGTCAAAGAGCTGGGAGAATGGGGCTTTAAAACAGCTGCAATGGCTTTGTGTGAGCATGCTGTCAGTATAGATGATCAGGCGCTGATGGCAGAGGGCAGGCTGGCTTTGGTTTTTGGTACAGAGGGCTACGGCTTATCTCAGTCTGCGATTGATGCGTGCGATTATGTTGTGAAGATCCCTATGGAGTACAATGTGGACTCACTTAATGTAGCTGCTGCAAGCGCTGTGGCGTTTTGGCAATTGCGATGTCAACAATAAATTGGAAAAAAGATTCTTTGGAATTATTTGAATACTTAATTTATGCAAACTTGTTAAACGGCCAAAGTTGATTTGTGTTGTGTAAAAGGTGGTAATTATGGATTATAAAGTTTTAGATATGGAAAAGTATTATCGTAAGGATATTTACAGGCATTTTACGATGGACTGTAAATGTTCGGTTATGATTACATCCAAGATCGATGTTAGTGAACTTGTTGCATATTCAAAACAAACTGGAACTAAATTTTATATCAATTTTCTGTATGTCCTGACCAAGGCGCTGAATACCAGAGATGACTACAAAATGCGGTATTTGTATCAGGAAGATAAGTTAGTCGTATTTGATAAAATCAACACTGCGCATTATGTTTTCCACGAGGATACGGAGACTTTTACAGTAGTTTATACAGAGTTCAGCGAAGATTACCAGGCTTTTTATGACAGATGCTGCGCTGATATGGAAAAGGCTAAACAGACCCGCAGTTATGGTCTGGACGGCAGTAAATTAAACTATTTTGATGCTTCCTATATTTCCTGGTTGTCATATGAAGCACTACATGTAGAACTGCCTGACGGACATCTGCATTTCCCTCCGATTATAAACTGGGGAAAATATCACAGTGAAAATGGCAGATTGCTGATGCCTGTAACGGTGAGAATGAATCATGCGGTCGCTGATGGTTATATAGTTTCTAAAGCATTTCTATTGCTTGAGAAAGAAATTGAAAGATTAGTCGAAAACTAAACTGCTGGATTAGAACCATTGTTTCACGCTGCTTTCAGAAAATTTTAGTTTACTTAAAATGCAGAGACTTGATACAAGTGCTCTGATAATATAAGGCTTATTTGTAAAGCAGGAAAAGAGGCGTTAGTATGTGGTTTGTTTTTGCAGTACTTTCGGCGATTTTTGCCGCAATTACTTCTATTTTGGCAAAAATCGGCATCGAAGGTGTTAATTCTAATCTGGCTACGGCAATCAGGACTGTTGTTGTAGTACTTATGGCCTGGGGTATAGTTGCGTTAACTAATGCCCAAAGCGGGATAGCCGAAATAAGTAAACGCAGCTGGATTTTTTTGACTCTTTCTGGATTAGCAACGGGAGCATCGTGGCTATGTTATTTTAAAGCGCTGCAGCTTGGCGATGCTTCGAAAGTAGTTTCGGTGGATAAATTCAGTATAGTCATCACTTTGGTGATGGCAGCGGTATTTTTACATGAACAATTTACTGTAAAAACAATTATCGGCTCTGTCCTTATTACTTTGGGAACTTTTGTTATGATTTTATAAAGAGTTACAGGGCAGATGTATAGAATAATTAAGAATAAATCATAAATACAGAGGGGTAGGCAGATGATAACAAGGCAAAAATACCAGGATTATATCAATGTGCTGAAAGAGGAATTGATTCCGGCGATGGGGTGCACTGAGCCGATTGCTATTGCTTATGCCGGAGCTATTGCCAGAGAGCATTTAGGCTGTTTGCCAGAACGGGTAGAGATCGAGGTCAGCGGCAATATCATCAAGAATGTAAAAAGTGTTATTGTACCGAATACAGGAGGTCTGCGCGGCATTGAAGTGGCAGCGGCAGCAGGTATTGTGGCAGGAGATGCCGCGAAGGAGCTTAAAGTTATTTCGGAAGTGAGTACAGAAGCAGTTGCCGTAATTCATAAATTTTTAGAAAGCACACCAATAACAGTTAATTTTTCTGATAGTAAAAAAATCTTTGATATAATGATCACTGTTTATGGTAATGGCCATTCTGCTTATGTACGCATCTGTGAGTTTCATACAAATATAGTGGAAATAAGAGAAGATGATAAATATGTGCTGCAGAAAGATATTGCAGTCGAAGACAGTTTGGGCTTTACAGATCGTGGATTTATGAATGTACAGGAGATTATTGAATTTGCTGATACTGCAAGAATAGAAGATGTTAAGGATATTCTTGATCTTCAGATCGAATGTAATGTTAATATTTCCGAGGAAGGCTTGGCTGGCGATTATGGAGCTAATATCGGTAAGGTCCTTTTAAAGACTTCTGGAACGGATGACGTAAAAATAAGAGCTAAAGCCAAAGCAGCTGCCGGTTCTGACGCCAGAATGAACGGCTGCGAGATGCCAGTCGTGATCAATTCCGGCAGCGGTAATCAGGGGATTACTGCCTCCATACCAGTTATAGAGTATGCTAAGGAGTTGGGTGTTTCTGACGAGAAACGTTATAGGGCCTTGCTGGTATCTAATCTGATCACGATCCATTTGAAGTCAGGTATCGGCAGGCTGTCGGCTTACTGCGGTGCAGTCAGTGCCGGCTGTGCCAGTGGTGCCGGTATTGCGTATCTGTATGGAGGCGGTGTTGATGAAGTTTCTCACACGATCGTCAATTCTCTGGCAATAACTTCCGGTATTATCTGCGACGGCGCTAAAGCTTCGTGCGCTGCTAAAATAGCTACGGCTATCGATGCAGGTATATTAGGTTATAATATGTATAAAGAAGGGCAGCAATTTTACGGAGGCGATGGTATCGTCAGCAAAGGTGTTGAGAACACTATAAAAAATGTGGGGCAGCTGGCTAAAGAGGGAATGGCTACTACTGATCAGGAAATTTTGAAGATTATGACGAAAACACAGAGTATTTAAGCGTAGCTGAAACAGTCCGCTCAAAGGATAGTGATAATATGCAGATAAAAAAGAAATATATTTATATCGCTTTGGGACTGTGGGCGCTTGTGACAGTTACTTATTTTACTTTGTGTAAAATAGCCAGTGATCAGGCTATGCTTATTTTTAATAAAACTATGTCTGCTCAAAAAGTGCTCAAAGGCTCGGTGACGCTTGGCAGTATTGATGCCGACATTTGGGGGCGGGTAGAGTTTCAGAATCTTGTCTGGCTTGATATTGACGGTCAGCCTATCGTACATGTGCCGCAGGGACGTTTCAAGGTGCGGACATGGGATATTATTACCAGAAGTATCAGTACATCTACTATTAAGGAACTGGAATTGGACAACGCTTTGTTTGCCGTAAGATTCAACAGAAAGATGCAGTTGGATATTTTTGAGCAGGCACAGGCCAAAAGAGTTATTGACCGGGCTGAACAAAAGGAAGCTGTTTTGTCAGGAAACGAAACAGCAGCTGAACTTGAACATATAGCGCAGGAAAAGATCGTAGTAAAGGAAAGGCATCCTGGAGACAGGCATGAATTGAATCTGGATTTAGAAAATAAGCGGCTGAAAATGCGTGTTGTTTTTAATAACTGTACCTTAACTGCCGGTTATCATAACCGTTATTTTGTACTGAATGAAGTTAATGCAATAATTGATATTGATACGCAGAAAAAGCTTACGATTGATTTTGTGACTGGAAAATTTGGCGGCACTATGGTTGGCGATGGGGTGGAAATAAAAGGAAACATCAATTTAGCGCAGCAGATTCCTCATTACGACCTGCATTTGGAGCTTTATAATATTCTGCCTGCTTCGTTGGGAATAGCGGATATCAAAGATACGGTTTCTATTACCGCTTCAGTTACTGGAGAACTTCCGAATCCTGTTATAGATGGTCATTTGGATTTTAAAGAACTGAATATTCCCGGACTGCATTTTTCTAAGGTCAGAGGCGATTTGCATTACGAAGATGCTCTGCTGAAATTTACTAATGTAAAAGGAAATGTTTTTGGAGGCACAGTTGAAGCTTTCGGAGATTATCATCTGGATACAAAATATTACAATATTGACGCGCTGGGACACGAATTGTTGGGAAGCATTGCCGCACGTAACGGTAAAATAAAATGCAAGGTCGAACTGGATTTTAAGATTCGATCCAAGGGAGATCCTAAAACTGCGTTGACCTATGGCAGCTTTAAATCAGGAAAAGGATCGTACTATATTATTCCTTTTGACAGTATCAGCGGCGAGTTTTCCAATCAAAATAAACATCTGGAATTTAAAAATGTTGTCATTGAAACCAAGATGGGGACAATCAAAACAGATGCTTTTGATATAGTGAACGGCAAGCTGCATATTGGCGAGATATATTTGGAAGAGCCGGAAAACGGACAAACTATTAAAATAATCTGACAAAAAATGATTCAGAAATCGGAGGAAGGCAGCGATGGGCAAATATAAAAAACTTTATGGCACGCTTTTGCTGGGTCTGATTGCCATTATAATTTTGCTGACGGCTGTTTTTTCCTATAGCAGAAGTATCGAAGAGAGTTACAAAGAAGAAAATATCAACTCACTGAAAGAACTTTCTAATCAGGGAGCTTTGATGCTGCATAATGAAATCAAAAATAAACAAAATCTTTTAGCTGAACTTTCGCACGATGTCAGTCGGATTTTTGTAAATGATCCGCAGGCGGCCGCCGCTTATTTGGAGGAAGCCGCGGAGCGCAACAGTTTTAAACGAATTGGCGTAGCATTGACGGATGGACGTGCTTATACAACAGATGGTGTTGAATTGAATATCTCAGAGCGAGAGTATTTTAGTAAGGCGATTCTCGGGCACACGGCTGTTTCACGTAATCTGGATGATTATACGGATGGCGGCAGGATCGCAGTTTATGCGGTACCGATTTTTGAAGATGGAAGCGATAAGAGGATTGGAGTTTTGTTCGCTACTTACAGCCTGGATACATTTAGAAAAACTATTGAAGTATCGTTTTTTGGCGGTGCTGGATATTCTTATGTAGTACAGGAAAATGGTGATGTTGTAGTAGATTCGCAGCATTCAGAAAGCTTTAAAAACTTTAAAAATGTTTATGCGGCCCTGCTGACGGCAGATCCGGTAAATAATAAAGACAGTGCTGAAAAACTCTGGCAGATGATCAACAGTAAAAAAGGCGGTTATATTGAATTTTATAACGGCAGTCAGAAATATATGTACTGTTCACCGATAGGTGTTAATAACTGGATGCTGCTGACGGTAACTCCAGCCAGTGTTATCGAAGATAAAATCAATATGGTGCTGAATAAAACTTATTTACTGGGTATTTTGTTGATTGCGATTTTTTTATTGTTTATCTGGCACATTATGCGTATCCATACCCGCAATCAAAAGGAACTGATGGATATTGCTTATGTTGATGAAGTTACTGGTGGTTATTCTTTTGCCAAGTTTTTTAAAGAAGCAGAACTGTTGTTACCTGAAACAGATAAAAAGACAGCAATCGTAAGTATGGATATCGACGGTTTTAAATATTTCAACGATATGTTTGGCTATGGAGAAGGCAATGACCTTTTGCGTTATATTTGGCAGGAAGTAAAAGCAAGCCTGAATGAAGGCGAAATATTAGCGCATGGTGTTGCCGATACATTTATTTTTTTGCTGCGATTTGATACGAGAGAAGAACTGCTTTGGCGTATCAATGATTTATGTCTGCATTTGAATAACTATATTACAAAAAGCGGACAGGTCTATAAACTATCCCTTTCTATGGGTATATACGAGGTTGACGGTGAAACTGATGATATCGTCAGTATGGCAGACAGAGCTTATATTGCCCGGCAGACAATAAAAAATAAAGGTGACACAGCCTGGGCTTTTTATGACGGAGCCGTACGTGATAAGCTGTTGCACGAAAAAGAAATTGAAAGTCAGATGGAAAAAGCTTTGGCTGAAGGCGAATTTATTGCTTACTATCAGCCCAAGTACAGTACCAAAGAGCAGAAACTTATCGGTGCAGAAGCTTTAGTACGCTGGCGCAGAAGTGACGGTATTATTGTTCCGCCCTATCAATTTGTGCCGCTTTTTGAACGTAATGGATTTATCAATAAGGTTGACCGTTATATGTTCGAACTCGTCTGTCGCCAGCAGATGCGTTGGCTTAAACAGGGGCTTATACCTGTGCCAATATCAGTCAATATGTCGCGGATGTGCCTGTATGATCCGCATATTGTTGACGAATATATCGGTGTTTTGAATGGAAGCGGTTTGTCTGCTGCTTATATAAAGCTGGAGCTGACGGAAAGTGCCTTTTTTGAAAATATCAGTATTATGAATAATGTTATCGAAGCATTGCATAAAGTTGGCATCAAAGTCTTGATGGATGATTTTGGAACCGGTTATTCTTCGATGATGATGCTTAAAAATGTAGCTATCGACGTTTTGAAGCTGGACAAAAGCTTTGTCGACGATATTGGGGATGACCGCAGTGAAAAAATCATTTCAAATATCATTTATCTGGCTCATTCTCTGCAAATAGAAGTGACTGCCGAAGGAGTAGAGACTGCAGCGCAGTTTGAATTTTTGAAAAGTGTTGGCTGTGATTATATTCAGGGGTATTATTTTGGTAAACCGCAGCCGGCTGAAGATTTTGCGGCGTTGCTGCAAAAAGAATTTTATGATGGAAGTGATGCGGGTGCTGATAAGAAAGGCTGAATTACAGGATGTAAGAGCTGTGTACGCTCTGATTTGTGAATTAGAGGAGCAGGATTTGCCGCTGCTGGAATTTGAAAATATCTTCGGCAGTTTATTGAAGCTGCCGGAACATTTTCTCATGATTGGTGAAATTGAGGGCAGAACCGTTGCATTTTTACATTTGCGCGTAGAAGGACAGCTGCATCATGCCGCTAAAATAGCAGAGATTTTAGAATTTGATGTGGAGCGATCCCATCGCGGCAGGAACTTAGGGCAGCAGTTTTTTGCTTATGCGGAGAAGCTGGCCCGGGACAATGGTTGTATTCAGTTTGAACTAAGCAGTAATATGCTGCGGGAAAAGGCGCATTGTTTCTATGAACGGCAAGGCATGCATAAATTTCACTATAAATTTACGCTCCCTCTGTCTGGAAAAACAGTAAATGAAAATAAGTTAGGTGTTTAAAAGCAACGGCTCTGGCAGCTGTTGCTTTTTGTCTGTGCTTAATACTGGAAACTGCTGTTTTGTGGTACAATAAATATATAATTTTATTGAGCGGAGAAGAAAAATGATCGATTTATATACAGTACCGTTAGGTGCTACGGCCAGGGATTTTTTTTCGGCAGAGGCAGAAAACAAATATAGCTATGATGAAGCGTTGCTGGTGCTTCCAAGCAGATTGCTTGTGAATCATGCCCGCCGGTCAGGCAGGGCGCAGGCAGTTAATTTTGAATATCTGCCCAACCGTATCGTAGCATTAAACAGGCAGCTGCTGGATTTGCCTCCGGAAGTGAAATTAGAAATGATTTCCCGGAGGACACAGGAACTGCTTGTGGGTGATTTGCTGCACCAGCTGGCTAAATTGCAGGGCCTGGACTATTTTAGTAAACTGGCAGATAAAGAAGGTTTCGTTAAAGCTGTTACCGGGCTTTTGGGTCAGCTTTCACGCAGTGGGTCGACACAGGAAGAAATTACTACGGCGCTGCTGGAATGGGAACAGCGCAATCCTGCCTATGTGATGAAGGACCGTGAAGTAGCGGCACTTTATAACCTTTATCGCAATAAGCTAAAACAAAAAAACTGGTATGATGTAGAGGGTTTATACCGGTTAGCAATAGCGGTTTTAGAAAGACCGCAGGCCAAGCTGCCTTGGCAGCAGTTATATTTCAGCGAATTTTATCATTTTGATGCTTTGCAGCGTTTGCTTATAAAATCTTTGTCACGGCATTGTCAGATCAGTATCGGTTTGATGTACGAGCCCAAACGACCGGAAATATTTGCTGCTGTAGAGCGGAGTTTCGGTTATTTAAGCGGTTTTGCTCAGCTGCATGATCTGCATATGGAAGGTTCAGTACGAAAGCCTGATCTGCAGCACTTAACGGCTAAGTTAGGTGCTGGAAGCTACCAGACGCTGGCTGTTGCTGACAGTATAAATTTTATTGAATCAGGAGATAGTGAAGGTGAACTGCGGGCAGTGCTGCGTTCTATAAAAGCTAAGCTGCAGCATGGCGCCGCTTATAATGATTTTTTGGTTGCTGTACGTGATTTTAAGACTTACAGCGGTATCAGAGCTGTTTGTGATGAATATGGTATACCTGTTACTTTACCTAAGATCGCTTCTCTGAGTGCTCAGCCTGTCTGTGAATTTTTACGTTTACTTTTGAACGTAGCTGCCGGCGGCAGTGAAGCTATCGCTGCTTACTGGCGTCTGTTAAAATGCGGCGTTGTAAAGCTGGTCTATAGCTTTGACGGAGAGCAGCTCAACAGATTGAAACAGGAATATTTATATAATGATCTGCGGCAACTGCGTAAGGCAGTTCGTGATAAGGCTGATGCCAATGAAAATAAGCAGTGGTCAGCTGATTTAGGCGAACTTGAGTTGCTGCTGGACAAGGTGCAGCGGCGAGATACGGCGGCTGCTTATGGAGAAACATTTAAAACAATATTAGAAGCTTTGGCGCTGCCTGTTAAGGCTGGCGAAAATTATAAAAATGGCAGGGCAGATCTGCTTGAGGTTAAAAATATAGTAGAGACAGTACGGCAATTATCCGAAGTTTTGGATACACTGAGTGAAGATTATCAGAATGGCGGTTTGGAAAGTGTGCCTTTAAAAGCGGAGGAATACAGCCAGCTGCTGATTTCTGCCTGTTCCGAACGGCAAATCATTTTAACAGCGGCCGACAGTGAAGGTATTTTATTCGGAGAAGCTGCTAATCTGCAGGGGCTGCTGTTCAAGCATGTTTACATTATGGGACTGCGCGAAGGTGAGTTTCCGCGCAGTAAAAATGAAAACTGGATCTACAATGACAGAGAACGGGCCGAATTGAGCGGTGTTGGTGTGGAATTAGATAATACTGCGTGTGCTTATGCTGAGGATAAATTCTTTTTTGCCGCAGTGGCAGCAATGGCAACAGAAACTCTGACTTTGAGCTGGTACAGCGACGATACAGCTGGCGCTTCCGCATATATTGAAGATGTGGAACGATTATATGCAGCCGGGTGTATAACCAGAAGCAGAGCTGGACGTATAGGCTGGCAGGAGGCTTTGTCTGAGCAGGAGCTGCTGCTGGGGATTACCCAAAAAGATACCTGCCATAATTGGTTGTTGGAGCGGTTGGGAGCAGATTGGACACTGCGCAGCAGTATCGAAAGAATTCGTGAGCAAGGCGATAGTGTTTATAAGGGAGTTTTTGAAGACGTACAGCTGCAGCGGGCTATTAATGAAGCTGTTGGCGGTTTATTCAGTGCGTCGCATTTAGAAACCTATGCTCAATGCCCATACAGGTTTTTACTAAGCTATGTCTGGAAACAGCAGCAATATGAAGAACTTACAGAAACGGTGGAGCCTGCTGTTGAAGGCAGCCTGCTGCATGATGTTTTAGCACGATTTATGGCGGGACATTTGCACGAAAAGCTTACCAAATATCCGCCGACTGAGCTTATAAGTCAGCTTGATGACATTATGACGTCAGTTTGTGATGAATATATTACTGGGAAAAAGATTGCCGTTACAGATTTCTGGCCTTCGCAGCGTCGGAAGCTGAATTTGCTGCTGCGCCGCTGGCTGCAGCGGGAGCTTGTATACCAGAAAAAATGGGAACCTTTTGTACCGGTAAAAATAGAATGGGATTTTGGGCGTAACGGCAGTGCTCCGTTGGTGCTGGAGGTCAACGGCGGAAAAATTTATTTGAACGGACGTATCGACCGTATCGACAGTGACGGTAATGGTATTTTTGTTACGGATTATAAACGCAGCCAAACTCCGTCGGGCAGTGAGCTGACAGCAGGACTGGATTTGCAGATTCCGGTATATCTTATGGCGCTTGCAGCCTTAGAGCCTCAGAGTAAAGTGCTTGGCGGCGGTTACTATTCACTAAAGGAAGCGAAACGCAAAGGCGGTTTTGCCATGCAGACTTTAGGAAAAACGCCTTTTACAACAAATAATAAACCGTTCAGTGATGCAGAAGATCAATGGCTGGCTTTTGCAGATTTTTGCCGTACGACTGTCAGAGGATATATCAATACCTTGCGGCAGGGGAATTTCCCGCCGGCGCCGCGTAAAAACTGCCCTGAGTATTGTCCTGGAAAGGATATTTGCCGGGCCTACGGCGAACTGGCAGCAGAAGGCGGTGAAGAAAATGTTTGATTTTACTAAAGCCCAGCAGGAAGCGATAGAGACGCTGGATAGAAATGTATCTGTGTCTGCCGGCGCCGGCAGTGGTAAAACACGTGTTCTCGTAGAACGTTTTGTCAACATTCTTCGACAGAGCCTCAGGCAGGGCGGCAAACAGGTAAGTGCTGCCGATATTCTGGCTATTACCTTTACGCGCAAAGCTGCGGGTGAAATGAAAGAACGGGTTCGCAGACGTTTGACGGAATTGGAGCAGGAGGATGCTTTGCATGCTTCTTTCTGGCGGCAGCAGCTGGAACTGCTGGAACAGGCGCGTATCAATACTATACATGGTTTTTGTAACAGTCTGTTGAAAGAAAATCCTGTGGAAGCAGGGCTTGATCCGGCTTTTCAGGTAGCTGAAGAAGTAGAAATGGATGAATTTTTACTGCGTACAGTGCAGCAGTTTGTAAAACAGGGGCTGCGCCACGGGGACAGTGATATTTTACGTCTGGCTGATGAATATACCGCAGCTGATGTTGTAAAACAGCTATTGCTTGCCATACCTAAAATGGATGCGATTTTGAACTTTGGTGATTTGTTACAGCCCTATCAGGCAAAGCTGAACGAGAAGAACGTATTACAGGGACAACTGCAGGAGCTGCTGCAGGAGCTGGCAGAAGACAGAATGAAGGTGAAAGCCTCAGCCCACCGGCAAAAGCTGGAACTGCTGCGCGAACACCTTCCGGAACTTTTAAAGGCGGCAGCAGACAGCGGCAAGTCTGAAAATATGACTCTTTTAGACAGCTATGTTGGTACTCTGGCTGCAACAAGCAGTGATAAAGCAGTTGTCAAAGCGGCTAAAGAAATTCTGCAGCAGCTGCATTTGCTGGCGGCAGACGCAGCTGCACTGGAATTGATACCCTGCTGGCAGCAGGCTCTGGTGGCTTGCAGTGCTTATCTGCGTGAACAGCAGGAGCTTAATAATATGCTTGGCTTCGACGACTTGGAAAGCAGGGCCTTGGAGCTTTTAAAAAATAACCGTCAGGTTTGCAGTAAAAACAGCAGCCGCTATCAGTATATTATGGTCGACGAATTTCAGGATACTAACGAACGCCAAAGAGAACTGGTTTATTTGCTGTGCGGCGGTGATAAAGACAGGCTGCTGGGACATAAGCTGTTCGTAGTAGGTGATGCCAAGCAATCAATTTATCGTTTTCGCGGCGCTGACGTAAGCGTATTTGCCCGTGTGAGACGCGATATAGCGGCCGCTGGCGGCAGTAATATCGTTTTAGATGATAACTTCCGTACAGTCGATAAAGTGCTTGATTTATGCAATTTGGCCTTTGCGGCATTATTAGGTGAAGATAGACAGCAGGACGTTTATTTTGAAGCTCTGAATGCTAATCGTGCGACTGATATTTTGCCTGAAATGCTGGCAATAGCATACGATAAAGAAAGCAAAGCCTGCCGCAGGGAAGCGGAGGCTGCCGTTATAGCAGAACGGATACTGCAGCTGCATACCGAAAAACAGATAGCCTACGAAGATATGGTGATATTACTTGGCGCATTAACAGCGGCTAAAAGTTTTGCCTCTGCGCTGCAGCAGGCGGGGATACCGTATACTATCGTTGACGGCAAAGGCTTTTACGAACGCCGGGAAATCATTGATCTGATCAATTTACTGGTATTTTTGGAAGACAGCAGCCGCAGTTTAGAGCTTGCTGGTGTGTTGAGGTCGCCGTATTTTGCTGTTGATGATGAAAGCTTGACAGCACTTTTTCTGGAGCTGAACAGGCAGGAGGAGCAGACAGTTACCTTATGGCAGCTGCTGCAGCAGGATGCATGGCCGTTGATTGATTATCAGAAGCGCTGCCGGCTGCTGACTGCTGTAGAGAAACTGCGGCTGCTGCGGCAATATGCTGAGACGATGCCATTGCCGGAATTGCTGCATACGATTGTTGATGTCTTACAACTGGAACCGCTTCTGGCAGCGCAGGAATTTGGACTGGAAAAGCTTGCCAATATTAAAAAACTGATTGCTTTGGCTGAGTCCTATACCATAGAAAAGTATGGGACACTGGCAGACTACCTGCTGAGGCTGCAGCAGCTGCGCCAGGCTGGAGCAAGAGAAGCAGCTGCTGCAGATATGACGGGCTGCGCTTCTGTGACGATTATGACGATCCATAAATCCAAAGGCCTGGAATTCCCTGTAGTTTTTGTACCCGCGCTTGATGCTAGGAGCAAAGGTGATACGGATATGCTGCGATTTAATGCAGATGCAGGTTTAGGAATTAAAGTGGATATGGGCGGCGAATTGCAGGATACAAGCGTCATGCTGGCAATCAAAGACATAGAAAAGCAGTTGGATAGCGCTGAAAAACAGAGGCAGTTATATGTTGCAATGACAAGGGCGCAGGACAGGCTGATCCTGTCAGGTACTTATGACAGCAGCAGCAAAAGCAGAAGTGAGAACTGGTTCAGCAGCCTGCGTAATATTTTACAGGACTATGACCAGTTCCTGTTAAAGGAATATGAAGCTGGTAAAAAAGGAACTGCCGTTAAATCAGCAGCAGATTTGGAACAGGTACTTGTAACAGATGAGCTGCTGCAGCGGATCAAACCGCTGCCGGAATATGGGTTGGAGTGGCAGCGCAGCTTGTCAGCAACAGCGCTGCAGACGTATCTTGATTGCCCCCGCTGTTATTATTACCAGTATATTTTGCAGATGCCGGGGTATGAAGCTGTAAATGCAGCTGATGCAAGCGGTTATCTGCCGGCGGCATTGCAGGGTACCGTTATCCATAAGGCTTTGGAATTACTGACGAACGGTTACGAACAGGAACCGGCTTTCAGGTCAGCGCTGCAGGCATATAAGGTACAGGGAAGTGCTGCAAGGTCATACGATATGTATATGCAGTATATTAATGGACCGCTTTATCAAAGGCTGCAGGAAGCTGAACGTAAGGCTGAGATCAGCTTTGAGTTGCCGCTGCTGCAGGAATATGGGATTACTGCTGTGTTCAGCGGTTATATTGACTGTACTGTTTTTAACAGTGACGGGACTCTGTCGATCGTCGACTATAAAACAGGCGTGCCGCCGGCAGCAGGCGAACCTGCGCCGGGTTATATTTATCAGCTGGCACTGTATCAAAAGGCAGCGTCAGAATTATGGCAGCGCCCGGCAGCACTGGCCGAACTGCATTTTTTACAAAATAATTCCTGCTGGCAGCTGCAGGATTGCAGTGATAGGCTGCAGGAAGTTGCCGAATTATGCAGAGATATTTTTTCGAAACGCAGAGAAAGTGAATTTACTGTGAAAACTGAATATTGTAAAAACTGCCCGTTTGCCTATTTTTGTGCAGGCAAAGAATAAACAACTAAAAATTAATAAATAAAAACACCTGTGAATACAGGTGTTTTTTATTTATCTGCAGTTGTTCAAATTTAATATTTTCGCAGGTTAAAGAAGCGCAACAATGACGATACATACAGTGTTTTTAATAATTCCATTAACTTGTATCTATAAATCACAAACATTCCTTATAGTTAACAAGAATAGCAAAATATAACAATAAGTTAAATCTGAAATTAATTATGTAAATAAAGATATCTTGCATACTCAAAACAAATATGTTATTATACATAAAAATATCTATAAAGAAAAATAAAAATTTAAAAAGACAAACTTTTTTTAATAATGTGAATTAAAATTTACAAATTATAAAATTTTTCAATAAGAGGATGTTAAAAAATATCTGACAAAGATAGTTTACTTTAAAAAAGTTTAACTGACGGGTGTCCTTTACAGTAAGTAAAAACAACGCCGTAAAATGGCGCTCAATAATTGGTACCCCGATGAATATAAAGCACAAAAGCCTGTAAGGGAGTGATACAGTGAAAATTCCATTGAAATAAACTCAGACCAAAAAATATTCTGAGTTTGGGGTGATCTGCTATGAAAGAAAAAGAAACAATGAACACAATTGAAACAAAAGCTAAAAGCATCGTCGGTTCTCTGGTGATGATCTGCCCGGTTTGCGGCAAAGAATTCGTCTGTAATAAAGCCCATCATGTTTACACGGCTTTGATAAAAAGAAAACGCTACTATTACTGCAGGTACTCCTGCTTTAAGAACAGACCGGGAGCTAAGTAATATTTAGATTGATGATTTGGCTGATTGACATGGAAATGCTTTAGTTAAGATATAATTTCCCCGGCTGTTATACAGTCGGGGGTTTAATATATTGAAGTTTTAAAGAACTAAAGGACAGTAAAACTTGGATAAAGTTTTACTGTTTTTTTATTTTTCCTAAACATATTTTTGCAACAAACTTTACAAATCTTTAACAAAAACAACGTTTAGATTTAATCAAAATTCGTTATCATACATAACAGAGCTCGTAACTAAAAAGTGGAGGGTAAAAATGATGATGAAGAAGAAACTTGCGGCACTGCTTTTGGCAGCTGCCAGTGCGATGGTCTTTACCGGCTGCGGCAGCAGTGATAATCAGTCTAAAGGCGGTGTTGACAAAAAAGTGCAGATTGAATATTGGCATGTAGCCTCCGAAAGCTTCGGCGGTACAACGGTTAAAGAACTGGTTGCCGATTTTAATGCCAAGCATCCCAATATCCAGGTTGTCGAAAAATATAACCCTGATATGTATAAAGGGTTGACACAAAATCTGCAGGCAGCTATCGCTTCCGGTAAAAATCCTGACGTTGTGCAGATGGGCTGGTCTTATTTGAACTATGCCGCTGAAAATCTTAAATACACTGACCTGCAGCCGATGATCGAAAAGCAGGCTCCTGAAGACAAAAATTTCTTGAAAGAGAATTATCTGCCTAATGTTCTGGCATTGGCTCAGACTGATGACGGCAAACAGATCGGTATTCCATATTCTATAAGTGTGCCTGTCCTGTTCTATAATCCTGAAATTTTTACTGCAGCAGGACTTGACCCCAATAATCCGCCTAAAACCTGGAAAGAGGTAGTGAGTGCGGCAAAACAGATCAAAGAAAAGACCGGTAATATGGGCTTTTTTATGCAGGAATATGCTGATAACTGGACTCAGCAGGCCATTATTGAATCTAACGGCGGTTCAATGCTGAAAAATGAAGGCGGCAAAGTCAAAGCCGGTTTCGATACTCCCGAAGCAGCAGCAGCTTATCAGTTGTTGGCTGATATGGTCAAAGACGGCAATGGCCTGCATGCTACTAATGAAGAAGGGTTCCAGGCTTATCTGTCCGGTAAGCTGGGGATGGTTTGCACTACTATTGGCAAACGTGCCAATTTTGAAAAAAGCGCCAAGTTCAAAGTTATGGCAGCTCCTTTCCCACAGTTTGAAGGCAAAGAATTGAAAGTGCCGGCAGGTGGTAACTTCCTGATGCTGTTCTCAAAAGATGCCGATAAACAAAAAGCAGCATGGGAATTCATTAAATATATCGAATCTCCTGAAGCGCTGGCTAAATGGAGCACCGGTACAGGTTATCTACCTCCGCGTAAAGGCGTAGCAGACGACCCCAACGGTTTCAAAAAAATGATCGAAGAAAACAAAAATATCCAGGTTGCCTTGTCTACGATGCCTAATCTGGTAAAATGGGCCAGCTTCCCTGGCGCTAACGGATTACAGGCTGAACAGCTCCTGATTGACGCACGCGATATTATACTGAGCGGCAAAGAAACTGCCGCCCAAGCGCTGCACGAAACTGCAGAAAAGATCAATAACTTACTGTAATACAAACGATTGAACCAATCAGGATGCTGCTTGTTGCGGCATCCTGATTTTTACCAAAGGAGAGTTGTTATGAATAAAGCCAAGTGGCCTGCGTTTTGGTTCTTACTGCCGGCGGCTCTGCTGTTTATTATTTTCTTTTACTGGCCGTTGCTGCAGAATCTGTATCTTAGCTTCTTCAGCTGGAATATGATCAGCCCGACGATGAAATATGTGGGACTGAGCAACTACATTGATATTTTAGGCAGCAAAGAGCTGTACAAAATCATTGGGAATACGGTAATTTTTGTGCTTATTATGCTGCTGTTCAACTTTGTCTTGCCGTATCTTTATTCGTTTATCCTCGGGCACCTTCTTCAGCGGGGAAAAATGTTTTATCGCTCTGTTTTGTTTCTGCCGGCAACTTTATCCCTGGCGGTGGCAAGCATTCTGTTCCTGTGGATCTATAATCCTTTGGCCGGACCGCTCAGTATAGTGCTTGCGTGGTTTGATATGGAATCGCCGCGCTGGTTTAAGGAAAATCTGCTCGTTATTTTTTCTATCTGTACTATCATTGGCTGGAAAGTATTTGGTTATAACCTGATCGTGATGCTGGCAGCGATGGTTGCCGTGCCAAGGGAAATGATCGAAGCAGCCAAGCTGGAGAACGCTTCGAACTGGACGATCTTTAGACGTATTATCATACCGATGACTTCTTCTACTGCAATTTATGTTTTCACTATCACTGTAGTTTTCGGTCTGCAGTATGTACTGGTACCTGTCAATATGCTGACGCAGGGAGGACCGGATCAGGGCAGTTCCAATTTGGTATATATCGTCTATCAGTATGGTTTTATTTTCTTCCAAACCGGTAAATCAGCGGCTTTCGCTATTATCACCATGTTCTGTTATATGGCGTTCCTGTATCTGAAAAATAAATATCTGGAGAAAAAAGTTTATTATGAAAACTAAAACACATCAAGATCTTTGCTGGCATCTGCCTTTGCTTGTGGCAGTATTTATTCAGCTGTGGCCGATAGTTTTTATGGTTTTCACATCGCTCAAAGATATGGACCAGATTTTTCAGGCAACACTCAATCCATTGCCTCTGCCACCGACATTGAATAACTATCTGACCGTATTAGGCAATTTTCCGCTGTTTACTTATATCTATAATACATTTTTCATTGCTGCGTTCGTAACAGTATTCAAAGTGCTGACCAGTGTTTTGGCAGCTTTTGCCTTTATCTATTATGACTTTAAATATAAAGAAACTGTTTTTAACAGCATGCTGCTGACCTTCTTTATTCCGATAACGGTACTGATCATGCCGAATTATTTGCTGATGAGCAGGCTGGACCTGCTGAATACTCCCTGGGGTGTTATGCTGCCGCAGTTTGTTGATGGTATGGGTGTGTTCCTGATGCGTCAGACGATGCGCGGCATACCCAAACCATTGCTGGAAGCTGCTGTTTTAGATAATGCCGGCCCGCTGCAGGTATTGCGCAAGGTTGTGCTGCCGCTGATCAAACCGTCGATAATAGCAGTCGGTATCCTGTTTTTTATCAACTCATGGAACGAATACTTTTGGCCGCTGCTGGTGCTGCAGGACAAAGAAACCTATACCCTGCCGCTGGCACTGCAAATGTTTATCAGCGCTGAAGGCGGCAGTGAGTGGGGTATAGCTATGGCTGTCGCTACTCTGACCAGTCTGCCGCCGCTGGCATTATATCTCGTCTGCCAAAAATTTATACTCAATACCTTTATGCAATCGGGGGTCAAAGGATAATATATGAACAGTATTGTATTTGAAAACGTCTGTAAATCTTACGGCGATGCTAAAATCGTCAAGTCTTTGAATCTGGAAATAAAAGAAGGCGAGCGCCTGATTTTGCTGGGGCCTTCCGGCTGCGGCAAAACTACTACGCTGCGAATGATCGCTGGTTTGGAAGATATTACCAGCGGTCAGCTGAAAATGGGAGGCAGGGTAGTTAATGATATTGCTCCCGGTGAACGTAATATTGCCATGGTTTTTCAAAGCTATGCGCTGTTTCCGCATCTTTCTGTCTGGGATAATATCACCTTTGGTCTGCATATCCAAAAGCTTCCGGAAGCGGAAATCAAAAAAAGAGCCGATGAAGCCTTAGAAATACTTAATTTAAGAGGCTATGAAAACTATAAGCCCAAACAGCTTTCAGGGGGGCAGAAACAGAGAGTGGCCTTATGCCGTGCCCTTGTAAAGCAATCACCCTACTTTTTACTGGATGAACCGCTGTCCAATTTGGACGCTCAGCTGCGGCAGCAGGCCAGGACAGAACTGGTACGTATTCATGAGATCTATAAACCGACAATGATTTATGTAACGCATGATCAGGTAGAGGCAATGACTGTCGCCGATCGTATCGTTGTGTTGAAAGATGGCGAACTGCAGCAGATAGCCGCTCCGGATACGATCTACCGTCACCCGGCTAATACATTTGTTGCCGGTTTTATTGGCGCCCCGTCAATGAATATCCTAAAAGCACGTTTTAACCGTGATTGTATTTGTATCGGCAAGGCCGTACTGCCGGTACCGGAGCTGTGGCGTCAGGTGATCGGACAGCGCAGAGACCTGCTGCTGGGTATCAGGCCTGAGCATTGCCGTTTAAGCGAGGACGCTGCTGTACAGGGAAGTATAACTTATGTAGAAAATACAGGTAATCAGCGTACTGTTGAATTACAGCTTGAGAGTGGTGAGAATATCAGCGTTACAGTAAGTGACCGCAATGCGGATGTACAAAATTCCAGCGGGATCTGTTTCAGCTGGGACGATGTGAGTCTGTTTGATGTGACAAGCGGCAGGAATATTGGCTATATAGAAAAAGGGGAGGTTTTTACTGATGCAATGGGCAGTTAGTGATCTGGCTTTTGGCGGTTTCAATAAAAAATATCTCAGCGGTTTGCCGTTGACCTATAATATCGAATTTTTTTATGAATTCGGGACCGACCATTATTGGGATACGGTATTGCTGCCACTGGCGCAGAATAATAAGGAAAAAAGAACATTTTCTATCCATGGTCCCTGTGTTGCTGTAAATCTGGCAGACAGCAGTGATGAATATTATTTAAAAGCCTACGCTCAAACCTTTACCTATGCCCAAAAGATCAAAGCAGAATTTGTAGTTGTGCATACCAATGAAATTTACCATGGTGAGTTTGCCGCAGTTAAAGAACTGGTCTATCAGCGCTTGGCTGAAGTGATCAGCCTGGCACAAAGCTACGGCGTTCAAGTTGTTATAGAAAATGTGGGTCTGCGTCCCTGTGGATCACTGCTTTTTGATTTTGAAGAATATCTGGCACTGTTTGAACGTTATCCGCAGGCTCTGGCACTTTTGGATACGGGACATGCCCACGTTAATGGCTGGAATCTTCCTGAAACCGTGAAACGGCTGCAGAAAAAGCTGTTGGCTGTACATGTGCATGATAACGATGGCAGCGGAGACAGCCATCAGCCTGTAGGACTGGGAACGATCGAATGGGAACCTTATTTTGCTTCTATCAGGGATTATGCACCGAATGCACTGCAGATATTGGAATATGCTTATATTGAGCCGGGAGTTCTTACCGAACACCTGCATAAGCTGGAAAGCCGTTATGGTGCACTGCGATTTTAAGTATAAGATGTAAATAGTGATTTTTAGTTTAGTAAAGCATTTGATTTAAATAGTGATAATAAAAAAGCAAGCCGCTAGCGGCTTGCTTTTTTATTATGCTTTTGAGCTTTATTTTGACTGCAGCCACTGCTGTTTTTCAGGATTGAAGCATTTTGAACCCAAGTTTAGATTGCAGCAGATAGAAGTGACAGGCTGGTGTTAGACCAAACCTTAAATAACGGCCGATACATACTGGTGAAAGTTTATTCAAATAAACTTTGCTGCAGGTCTGCCTGATTGCTTGGAAAAGTGCTCAGATAGGCAAATAACTGCTGATTATCCTGAATGATACCATGCTGACGGCATTTTTGCCGCAGCAGCTGCATCAGCTGTTTACTGTTGGGACTGTCGATAACGTACTGATTTCCGTAGGTGTCGATATAGCGTTTTTTCAGTCCGGGGAAGTGTCTGTCCAGCTGCTGGTAAAAGTATTCGCGGTTGCCGTCGCGCAGCGTCAGCCCCATACCGAAACAAATAATGCCGTAAACGCCGGCTTCGATACAGTAATCTAAAATACCGCGGAGATTAGCTTCGGTATCGTTGATAAAAGGCAGAATGGGAGCAAGCCAGACTACAGTCGGGATACCTGCGTCACGTAATTGCTTTAAAGCTTCGAAACGCTCACGGGTCGTACTTACATACGGCTCTATTTTTTTGCACAATTCTTCGTCATAGGTGGTCAGAGTCATTTGGACTACGCATTTTGCAGACGCGTTTATTTTTTGCAGCAAATCAAGATCCCTCAGGATCCGGTCCGATTTAGTCAGCACTGTAAAACCGCAGCCATATTTATAAACAAGCTCCATAGCCTGCCGCACGCTGCCGAGTTCGGTTTCCAGAGGAATATAAGGATCTGTCATCGACCCGGTGCCGATCATACATTTTTTGCGCTTGCGCCGCAGGGCTTCTTCCAGCAGTACAAGAGCGTTTTGTTTGACTTCGATATCTTCAAAAGCATGCGGCATCTGATAACAGCTGCTGCGTGAATCACAGTAAATGCAGCCGTGTGAGCAGCCGCGATACAGGTTCATACCATTTTTAGCTGAGAGGATGCCTTTTACTTGCACATAATGCATAGCTGTACCTTTCTGTGTCAGGACAGGCGAAGCTGCCTAATAAAAAATAGCATAGTTGTTTAATGGCTTTCATTATACCATATCTGCCAGGACAGTAGTGTGAAAGTGTTGTGCGGACGGGCAGCAGCACTGTTTGCTGGAGGTGATTTTGGCGATTATCAAAACGTAAGAGCAATAACGGAACCGGACGGCGGCGTAAAAAAGTTCTTGTATGTCTTGTGGGGGGGTACAACAGTGCTATAATTATAGAAAATATTGTTTGGTAAATGTTTTACAAGTAATAGCAGATAAAAGGCTGATAATTTTAAAAAATATGATCTGATTACATTAAGATGTGAGGCTGGCAATATGTACGATGAACGCTGTTTGAAAATAATCGGCGCTAATATCAAGCTGCTCAGAACATGCCGCGGTATCAGCCAGGGTGAACTGGCCCGGGCTTTGGTTATCAGTCAAACGCATCTGAGCAATATTGAGTGCTGCAGGGTCGCAGTTAATTTCCGTGTTTTACTGCGTGCCGCTAATGCGCTGGAGTGCACATTAGATGATTTGCTGCAGCTGGAATTTACGGAACCGCCAAGAACAGTAATGGAGGTCAGAGAATATTCATCTGCAGAAGTTAAGGGCTTTCTGCAGAAACTACAAGCCGGTAAAAAGACGTAAGGGGACACCGCAGCAGGTAAAGGCGGCCGGGCTTGAAAAGTAAAAATTTACAGCTAAGCGGGAAGAGGAGCGAGAAAAATTGTTGGATTTGATGGGAAAAGGAATAACTGTAGTTTTAACTTTGGGGATCACCGCATCTGTATGGGCGGCACCTTCATTGCCGGGCAGCAGTGCTGATGTCAGGGCCTTGGAACAGAATCGCGGCGCTAGGCAGCAGCAAACTGATCTGCAGCAGCCAGAGCAGCAGAAGGCAGATGAAGAAACGCTGCCGCAGAAATTACTGCTGCGGCAATTTGTCTTTACAGGCCAGCAGGAAATAGACCCGGCAGCATTGACTGAGGCAACGCAGGGGTATTTGGGACAGGAAGTGACTGTTACGGAACTGGAACAGGCGGCTGCTGCAGTAACTGATTATTGCAGGCAGCAGGGCTATACGGTGGCAACAGCTGTGCTTCCACAGCAAAATATTCAAGACGGGACAGTTGAGATCAGGATTTTTCTGGGGACTTTAGGCAAAGTAATCATCGAAAATGATTCGCGCCTGGCCGATGCTGCGGCCGCTGCTTTGGCTGCTGCACTGGAACGGGATGGTTATATCAGAACTGCGGGGATCGAGTCTGTACTTAATAATTTCAATGATTTGCCGGGTATCAGCTCTGCCGGTATTTTGAGTGCCGGTGAAGCGATCGGCAGTACGGATCTGACAATCGCTCTGCATGACGGAAAAACTGCCGAACATATTGTGTACAGCGATAACTACGGCGGCAAATACAGCGGCCGGTACCGTTATGGTTTTCAGACAACGCTTAATAATCCCGGCCGGATCGGCGATAAAATTTTTGCAGGCGGGATGCTGAGCAATGAAGATCTGCATAATTATAATTTTGGTTATGAAATGCCTCTTGGAAGCCGGGGTACAAGGCTTGGCATCAGTTACAGCCAAATGGATTATACCTTGGGTGATTACTTCGCCCTGCTTGATGCGGTAGGGCGGGCAAAAACGCTGAGCCTGTATGCGTCGACACCGCTGATCAACACCAGCAGCAGGCATCTGAGCGTTATTTATGGTTATGATAACCGGCAGTTGAAAGATGAAATGAGAAGCTTTGGCGAGCTGGGCAGCACCAGAAAACACAGTAATACACTGCACGGCGGCATTGTAGGCAGCAGGCGCGGCAGTGCCAGTGCTACCGGTTACAGTGCTTTGTATTATCTGGGACAGCTAAGCTATGATGACGCCAGCGCGCCTGAGACGGAAGGGCGTTTTTCTAAATTCACTACGGATATCAATCATATCCAGCATCTGGGATCTGTTTTCGACCTGCATCTGAATTTTCACGGTCAGCTGGCCAGCCGCGATCTTGACGGCAGTGAGCAGTTCAGTCTGGGGGGAGCCAACGGAGTACGTGCTTACCCTCAGGGAGAAGCCAGCGGTGACAGCGGTTATCAGGCCACGGCCGAGCTGCGGTATTCTACTCCCGTGCCATATTTAAGTCTTGCTGCTTTTACAGACTGGGGCGAAGTGGACCTGGCTAAAAGCTGCGGTCAGCACCGTAATCTGGCCGGTTGGGGCGTAGGTGTAGAATATGCGAAGCCCAATGATTATTTTCTGCGGCTGGATTATGCAAGGAAACTTGACGGGGAGAAATTCCAGAGTGAAGCTGAGGATAAAAACGGCAGGCTATAAGACGACAGAATATATAAGACAAACTGGAAAAAACTGGAAAAGGCTGGAAATCCCCGGAATGCTAGTGATAGTACTAGATTCGGGGATTTTTTATTTGGAAAATTGAAAGAGGGATGCGACAGTTGAAATTGGACGAATGAGGGGGTTGTGGACACGGGTAGGATTTTAGAGGTTGTTTGAAGTAGTTTTTGAAAGATCCTTTAAAGTCGCTTCAATACTTGTTTAATCCAGGTTTGAAAATGAGTACGTTTTTTGAGTGTGTTTTTTTGGAGAGGACGGACTAAGGTACCATTGAATATTCTGAAAACACCATGTAGAGCTAGTGATAGAGCCATTTTTAACAAAAATATACTAAGGTACTAAATATGCAAAAAAAGCATAAATATAACTGTTTAAAAGAAAAATTATACAGTGATAGGAAAATAAAAAATCCGGCATAGACTAGCATTATACCGGAAAGAAAACTATACACAGCATGAACTATTTAACCAGCGTCAGATGTAGATTCTGGGCTAATTTCATGCTGTTTTTTTTCATATTCTTCAAGATAGTCTTTAAAAGCATATTTAAATTGGCGGCGTACCCATGATCTCATATCTGGATCAGGGTCATCAAGCATATGCTTTAATATTAAGGTCATATATTCTAAATCTGGATCAGAAATCGAGATTATATTATCGCTTTCTTCGCCAATACCTAATAACAGGTAATCTGTGGAAACATTAAAAAGTTTTGCGAATTTAAGAATTGCATCAAAGGAAGGTTTAATCTTTCCATTTCGGTAATAGCTTATATTACCAGCAGATATGCCAGTAAGTTTTTCTATTTCTTTATGGGATAGTTTACTTTCGACAATTAACTTTGCAAGTCGTTCATGAAATTGCATGACAAATCTCCTTGATGTAAAAATAAGGTTGACTTCAACTTAAAATTAGTTTAAAATAATTTTGAAAACAAGTTTACTTTTGACGCTGCAAAAACATTGTTGGGGAACAAGAGGCAGGTCAGCAAAAGGAACTTTGGTTTTTAGAAGGGAAGGAGGAATGATGGTACATTATTTGAATAATGGTAGTTTGCATCCAATATGTCAAAGGTGTTTTATTTTAGTAAAGTGTGAACACAATGACGCTTTGTCATTAGCGACCAGGGAAATTGTGAGTTGTCCGGCTATATTTGGTAATTTGGGATTTATATTTGGAAATCTGTTTAAGGAGGTTAATATGAAAGTTGAAGATGCGTTGATTCAGCTAGAAGAAATCATATTAGAGCATCGTAAACAATTCCGTACTGATGTTTTAAAAGTCGCGAATGATATAGAGCTTCAAGATTCTATTGCATTCAGTAATGAGGATATCAATGATATTGCAGATGCGCTGATTATGGTTGCTCATTTGAAAGCAGTTGGTGCTATAGGAAGAAAACAGTGCATAACATGTAGATTGCCACGTAAATCTTTTAAGGAAGAATTGCAGGAGGTATTTGAAAAAAACAAATATACACACGTAGGCTATTCTGATAAAGCTATGTGTGAATAGTTGAAGATAGGATCTTTTCAACAGTTACGAATCCTTCAAATAAGCATTCTATATCTGAGGAAACAGTATCTACATTTAAGCCACTCCAATATTTGAATGCTTTTTCACGAAAATAATTAAAGTTGCCTACATGTAAATCAAGAAAAGATTGATTTGCGTAATGTATTTTGCCAGAACAGTTTAAGAGCAAAATTTGATGCGGAGTATTATCTTGCAGAAGGATTGTTTTCCAATAATCCAGCGCTTGAGTGTTGTCGTTCTTAATTGGTATAAGCCAAAGGCACCGTTGTCTTGATGGAAGATGGGGAAAGTGCTTTTGCCGTATTTCTTCAAAAATCATTTCACGTGCATATTGGATGTAATCAGATAATACGTTTGGCAAGGGATCTTGGTATTGAAATGTATCATAAAATCCAAAGAATTTATTTTTTGATTCGCCAAAGAAAAATGTTTGGTTAAGTAACCACGGCGTGGTACTATTGAACTTTTGAATATGGTAAAATTTTTGATCTTGTATATATTCCATCGTGTTAAAACCTTTCGTTAGGAGGAGGTTTAATGAAAAAAAGAAAAAGGTATGCTGTGGATCGGCGTCGCAAGGCTTTGAAAAATTGCAATAATGAAGATGAAATAAAAGCTTTGCGCGAAGATGTACAGTCAGTGCAGCGTGTGCTGCAGAAGATGAATGAAAATTTGGAGGGTTCCGAAGTAGTAGTGGAAACCTGCGAAATGTATGATTTTTATAAAAATTTAGCGATGTGCATTGTGATAATTGTAGGTGTATACAATATATGCAATTTGTTAAAAGATATAGCGATAGCAATATGTTATTCGTAATGGAAGGAGGGCTGCACATGACGGCTATGGAAATCAGAGCCGCACTATTAAGCAAGGGTATTTTGCTTATTGATATTGCAAAAAAGTGCAATGCAAGTAAAAGTATGGTTTCCAATGTAGTAGCCGGGCGAAGAAAGAGCGAACGCATCCAGATGGAGATTGCGGCGACGCTCGGTAAAGGTATGGAAATATGGGAGGTGAAGGCTAGTTGAAAAAACATTATTTTTGAAAAGGGATGCGGACACTGTTCAAGGATCAGAAAGGTTGACCGCCAAGAAGAACCAAGAATAGGCCACATCCTTAATTGATAAACATTCGACAGGAAAACAGGTTTTCCTTTTTATTCTTTTAAAAAGATAGTGACTTTTTTATTGTGATTATATTTTAAACCAGATAAAGGCGGTGAGGCAATGGCCGGCAAAAAAAGAAAACTTGACCAAAGTAAGGCTAGTATGCCGAACTTGTTTGACATGATTGAGGAAATATCACAAGAAACTTTAGCCTTGCCTGACTATCAGACAAGCACTAAACCAATGAGCGCAAGGGTGCGTGAGGTTGTGAGTGAGGCTCTGAAAGGCATGGACTGTAAACGCTGGGTAGTAGCAGGTCAGTTATCGGAACGGTGCGGAATGGAGATCACAGAATCCATGTTAAACGCCTGGACTGCGGAATCGAAAGAAAATCACCGTTTTCCGTTGGAAATTGTGCCTGCTTTTTGTGAAGTGACAGGCGATTATACGCTAATGGAAATGATGGCTGCTGCCTGCGGATGCAGGCTGGTAACATCGGAAGAAATATATTTGCTGAAACTGGGCAAGATCAATCAGGCGAAACGTAACCTGCAAAAACAGGAGCAGGAAGTGCGCAGAAGCTATGAACGGATGAAAGGAGGCCGACCATGAACAAGGTATTGTGCGTTGGTAAACGAATGGGCAACAGCCCTATGACTATAAAATATGCAGGTTCGAAAAATGTAAAACAAAGCCAGCAGCTGGCAGGTGATGCAAATGTTAGCCGGACAAGTAAGTGAACAATGGATAAATGCTAAAGAGTTAGCGGTTATAACGGGCTTGTCATTACGTGCTTTGCGAAAAAGAGTTTATAACGATTGGTATGAAGAGATTCGTTATGTAGATGGTAATGGTCAAGGTGGAAAGACGATTCAAATAGGCGTATCTTGTCTGCCTGCTGAGATCCAGGCCATGATCAAGGTAAAAGGCGAAACACTGCAGTCTGCAGACGAAGAATATCATAAGGTATCAGAAGCAGAGCGAGCTGTGGCTATGGAGCGCCTGGCTGTGCTGAAAGACTGGCAGCAAACCTGCAGGGAGTGGGTTGGTGTCAGTAAGGCAGATGTTTTACCAATGTTTTTGAAACGTCACGGCATCAGCAGGGCAACGCTGTATAAGTGGGATAAGGATTATAGGGATAATGGCGTTACCGGACTTTTGCCATCTGAAAATAAGATGGGCAAACGCGGCAGCTATAAGATGATACCGGAGGCCTATGACTATTTGCTGGCTTTATACCTCAATAACAAAAAGCGGTCGGTGGCTTATTGTTACCGCCTGCTGGAAGCTAAAGCGGAGGTTGAAGGTTGGACGCTACCAGATCTGCGGACAGTACAGCGGATCATCGCTGATCTGCCGGAGGCTGTAAAGATGGCAGCGCGTGAAACGTCTAAAACAGTATATGATAAATGCCTTCCTTATACGCAACGCGATAACAGTACCGTACTGGCTAATCAGGTTTGGGTAGGCGATCATTTCCGCTGTGACTTTTTTGTTAAGGGAAAAAATGGTAAGTGGGTCAGACCGTGGCTGACAGCGTGGCTGGATATGCGGAGCCGGAAGTTTGTATCATGGATGGTTTGTGAAAATCCATCCAGCAGCACGATCATTGCCAGCTTTGCCAAAGCGGCGCTGGATCCTGCGATAGGGCTGCCTAAAGAAATCTATATTGATAATGGGCGTGACTACTGCAGTAAAGAATTTGCTGGGACAGGACATCGGACGCGTAAAAGTGCTGCTGATGCCGATAAAGTAAAGACCATGCTGGAAAGTTTGCAGGTGGATGTGCATTTTGCCTTACCGGCTAATGGCAGGGCAAAGGTAATCGAACGCGAGTTTCGTGTCGTGGCAGAAGAAATCTGCCGTGAGTTTCCGACCTGGTGCGCGTCTAAAAAAGAAGATCGTCCGGAAAATCTGCAGAAGCTACTAAAAAAGGATCTGCCGCATATGACGGTGACGCTGGAAGATGCGGCACAGATCATGGGCGATTACTTCAAATTTATAAAAAATAAACGGGTGACCAATGGCAAGGGCCGCGCCGGGGAGTATCCTGATCAGACTTTTGAAAAGTACCGGATGCCATACCGGGCTGCCGGTCGTGACGTTATGAAACTGTTGCTTACACGTCACAGCCAGCCGCTGGTAGTACGTAACGGCCAGATCACATTTAAGAAAAAAGCTTATTTTGCAGAAGAACTTGTTTTACGCTACGGTGAGAAGGTTTATATTCGTTACAACGAGGATGCTATGGACAGCGTAAGTGTATGGTCGCTGGAAGATCGTTATATTTGCGATGCCAGAACACCGCAGGAGCTGCCGGGCGTTGGTGCAGATACGGAAATGCTGTCTGTAGAGCAGCACAGAAAAGGGAGAATCAAGAAATCTCTGTATGAAAATGAGCTGCTACAGGTGGCGAGAAGTACGCAAACGATGGATATTAAAGAAATTATAAATGTTTACAAAGAACGGGCTGTAGGTACTGTAGAACCGAAAAGGCCGGATGTTATATCGCCATTGATTGCAGTCGGCCAGAACATGCTGCCTGAAAAACCGAAGCCGAACAAATATGAAAATGTCTTGAAGTTTTTAAAATAGGAGGATCTGATGAAAACAAAAATTGTTGAGTTTTGTGAGGATAAAAAGGAATTTCAAGAACGCTTGCAAGAAGCTTTGCAGGAGTTTGTGGAGAATCAGGAAAAGGTGAAGATTTACTATTCTGTTACCTGTGATCCGGCTAATAGCGATATGATTTATTCAGCTTTGATCGTTCATATCTAGTAAATAAACGCAGCCAAAATAAAAATGAAAGAGGGCAAAACAATGTGTAAAAAAATAGATGTGGAAGTAGTACGCAGTCAGCTGATCGCATGGATGGCAGATAATGGAAAAAGTCAGGCAGAAGTATCTAAGAGCATGGGCATCAGTGCATCGGCACTGTCAATGTTTATCAAAGGTACTTATACAGGTGACAATGAGCAGATTGGCAGGAAGGCAGCTGCTTTGATGGATCTGGTGCATCGTCAGAGCGCAGTCGCTAAAACGCCGGGTTTTGTAGAAACAAGTATCGCCGAGGAAATCATCACTGTTGCCAATTATGCGCAGAATCATTGCGATATTGGTGTTGTATACGGCGATGCCGGGATCGGTAAAACAATGGCGATAACGGAATTTGCCAAAAGCAATCCGTGGGCGATACTGATTACAGCTGATGTTACCAGCACGGTTAAAAGTCTGCTGGAAGATGTTTTATACAAATTGGGACGCGTAGGCGTAACAAGTAACAAAGCCGTTGCTAAAAGGCAGATCGTGCGTGAATTAAAGGGCAGCAATACGATGATCATTATTGATGAAGCACAGCATTTACGGCTGCCAACATTGGAAGCTGTACGTGGTATTTTTTATGATGCCTGTAACTGCGCGGTGCTGCTGTGCGGGAATGAAAATATTTACAGTAAAATGCTGGGGAAGCATAGAGCGCCGTTTGCGCAACTGTTCAGCCGGGTAGGCATTTGCAGAGGATTCAGCATGCCGCGGTACCAGATCACGCGGGAAGATGTCAAAAATATCTTCTGTCAGGATGTCAATCTGAATGACCAGTGTATAGATTATTTTCATGTAGTTGCTAATAAGACAGGCGGCCTGCGCAGTGCAATAAAGCTTTTTACAATGACTTGGGAAATTGCCATCAGGAGCGGTGAAGAAATCAATCTGGAAATGATTCATGCGGCTGAAAATTATTTAATCAGGATTTAAGGAGGGTTTAACGTGACTAATTTACTGGATACAAATTATCTGCAGGAGTTTAGAAAACGCGAGGCCCGGAGAAAATTTTGGCAAAGAGCAGGCACGGTGATTGCTGTTATAGTAGTTACTGTGGTGATCCTGCTGATCACACAGGAGGTATTTTAAATGGCAAGAGTGAGAATAAAAGAAGAAGGCCTGCAGAGTTGGGATGAAGTTGATCAGCATTTGCGCAGGCTGGGAGAGATTGATAATAAGATCTGCAGGTTGGAGACGGATTATAACGATAAAGTTACAGATCTGAAAGCCAAGGTTGACGAAAAGGTCAAGCCTTTGGTACTGGAAAAAGAACAGCTGGAACGTCAGATCAAAGATTATGCTGAAACTAATAGATTTGATCTTAACGGTAAAACAAAGGTCATGACATTTGGTCAGCTCGGATTCCGGCAAAGTACCAGTATTATCGTCAGGAAGGCAGCGGCGGTCATTAAGGCTTTGAAAGAAAACGGGCTGACCGGATGTATAAACATTAGGGAAAGCGTCAATAAAGACGAACTGCGAAAGCAGACGGATGATGTAATCAGCGCTGTAGGAGCTGTGAAAAAAGTGGAAGATGTTTTCTGGTATGAGCCGGATTTTGAAAAATTGAACCAATAGGAAGGAGCTGCCGCCATGAGGAAAAACAAATTACCGGATCATGCGCCAATTACCATGCGTCAGCTGGCTATGCTGCATGTTGCTAAAAATAAGCTGGATTTAATGGATGAAGATTATCGGTCACTGTTACTGCTGTATGGCGGCGTAGAAAGTTCAAAGCAGCTTAATCAGGAAGGTCTGCGCCGCGTGCTGGACAGATTTAAGGAGCTTGGATTTGAGCCGATCCAGAAGAAGGTCATCCCGATGCGTACTGCCAATACTGACGGAACTATGCCACCCAGTGAGGCCCAGCTGCGCTATATGGCTGTTCTTTTTAAAGAGGTAGGCATGCATGAAGAATCTATGCGCAAAAGTTTTTGCAGGCGTCTGATAGGCAAACCAATGCCGGGCCGTAAGTATGAGGCTAATACTGTGATTGAGGGCCTCAAAAAAATGACTGCCAGAGGCTATAAGGTTGGTGGTCAAACTTGACAGAAGATACTAAAACGAAAGTTAAGAAGTCTGTTTTGATGGCCGATATAGGTGATCTGCCGCCTACGATTTTAACGGCTGTAGAAATTTTAGGGGTAGAAAATTTTGTGGAATTGTGCTATTCTTTAGGCGGAATCGCATTATATATCCCTAAGTTTGAACGGGTGGCAGGCGCAGCTAGGGATCGCCTGATCGTCAAAGAATTTAATGGCGGCAACTATATAGAACTGGCAAAGAAATACGATTTGACTGAGGCATGGGTACGTCAGATTGTAGCCAAAGACCGATGGGAGAAAAACCAAACAACACTTTTTTAAATAGGAATGATTACTGCATTCCTAGAAGTAATTGAAAAAAGTACTTGAATAAAGCAGTTGAGGAAAGTAATTTCCTCAACTGCTACTTATGTAAACTATCCCTGATAACAGTTAAAATTCCAGTATGGAGCAATGCTCTGTACTGGAATTTTTTATTTTGCTGGGAGGCGATGAAGTCGGGTAAAGTTTTAGAGTTTATCAGCGGCTTGTATCACGAGCCGTTCGGGCCGAGTTTGACAAGGGTGATCATAACAGCGGCGTTTTTATTGTTTACTGGAGTAACTTTGTTTCTTGTTATTAAAGGCATGAGCTGGGAACATTACGATACCTTTGCTTTGGTAGCAGGTGGCGGTAGTATCTGCGGCCAGGTCGGCAATAAGTTTGTAAATAATAAGTGGCCGCAAACGCAGGAAAGGGGGTTTGTGAAATGAGTAAAATTTTTGCATGGATCGAAGAACAGCTGGGCCGTCTTGCTAACTTTTGCAGCGATGCTATCGAAGATCTGAAAGCTGCCGATGAAAAGCTTAGTGAAAAGCTGGATGAGCTGGACGATAAGGCTCGTGCTGAAATCAAAAAATATAATAATCGGCAATGTGGCAAAGCTGTTGCTGTTGGTTTTATTATCGGTGTGGTTGTGAGTTTGTTGATTAAATGAAATGAGGTAAGGTAATGAGAATTTGTGTTGATGCCGGTCATGACGGCGTGAGAGATCGTGGGGCAGTTGGGCAGCGTGGCTGCCTGGAAAGTGATATTACTTTATACACAGCGCTGGCTTTAAAAGAGAATTTACAGGCGCGTGGGCACGAGGTTGTTATGACACGTGAATGCAACGATGAGCGCTTATATTCTTTGATGCGTCGCGTGAATATTGCCAATGATGCGGCGGCAGATCTGTTTATTAGCCTGCACTGTAATGCTGCAGAGAATACTGCTGCCAAAGGTATGGAAGTTTTTACCAGCCCTGGCGAAACCAGAGCGGATCCGTTTGCAACTATGATCTACGAGGAACTGGCAGCGATGTTTCCAGACCAGCTGCAGCGCACAGATTATTCTGACGGTGATCCTGATAAGGAAGCTCGTTTTACAGTGCTTATGGAAACAAATATGCCTGCGGTACTTGTGGAAATGGGATTCATTACAAACTGGCAGGAGGAAGCAGAGCTGTGCGATCCTAAACGCCAGGCTGATATTGCAATAGCAATTGGCCGAGCCGTTGACCGCTATGCTGCAGAATACTGCTGATGGATAAATTTTGGAAACTTGCAGCGCTGCTTTTGGCATTTTTCTTGGGCGGGTTATGTGTATATACGTTTGGGCCACGTCAGGAAAATACGATCGTGCAAAATAACACGATCAGGGAAAAGCCTGTCTATATTACCGGCAGCACGACTGCAGGCAGCAAAACGGAAGTTGTTTATGTGCCTAAAGAATCTGTCACTGTCACGAACAGCGACGGCAGCACCAGCGTTGTCCGCGAGCAGACTGACGTTGAACTGAACTCGACACAGCCAGCTGTAACGTTGAAAGTGAACGGCGAGCAGATGCGCATGTCTTTGCTTCCCGGGGAGAGTAAAAAGTTTGAAGCTGGCAAGCTGGTTCTGAACCAATCGACGGAAGCTAATATTAAGCTGGAAATACCGGTAATTGATAAAACACGGAAAAATGCTGTCAGCTATGGCTTTAACAGCCGCAGCCTTGAGGAAATCGGTTATAGACATAGATTTTCTAAAAACTTTGGTTATTATGTACGCGGTGAAGGCAGGCTGTTTACCGGTCGAAGCGAGCTTAAAGAAGGCGGCGCAGGATTGGAGTTGTATTTCTGATGGATGCGAAACTTTTAACAAGCCTGTTTATTGCAATTATGGGGACGGCGATGATGATCATGATGGGAGCTATAGGGTGGTGCGTGAAAGATATCCGGTCATCCATGCAGCGCAGCCAGGAAAAAAACGAACTGGCGATCAAGGATCTGCGTGCAGATTTTGAGCAGATGCGATCAGATATGCCGATCAAGTACGTCTTGCGGGAAGATTTTTTGCGGGCGGTATCTAATATGGAAAACAAAATGGAAAAGGGCTTTGATGCTCTATCAAAAAAAATAGATGCGCTGAGGGCGCAGGGGACGGGCGGTGAATAAATGGAACTTTTGGACGCGGTATCTGCCAAAGAGATCCGCGGGCAGATTGTAGGAATTTTAAAACGTAATTATCCATATCAGACCGGTGACAAACTGATCAACGAGATCCTGCAGGATATGCAGTATATAGTATCACCGGCAGTTGTTTCCGGGTACCTGACTTACCTTGAAGAAAAAGGTTACATTGAAAGTGAAAATGTTGCCGCCTATGGCGTAGCGCGCCGTTTGGTTAAACTTACTCCGAAAGGTATCGACCTAATCGAAGGCAACATTGACGCTGATCCGGGAGTGATGCTGCGTGATTAGAAATGGCAAAAACCGGGGACATCCAAAAATTGCGGAGCTGCCCGCTGAACTTCGGGACGCGATACACCGAAAGTTTACTGAGGGCTTTACCTATCAGGAGATCAGTCAGTGGATCACTGATGAAGGACATCCTATATCAAGAAGTGCTGTAGGTAATTATGGCAAAGAATTTTTGAGTAAGATGGAAAGCTTGAAACTGGCACGGGAACAAGCCAGGACGATTGTGGATGAAGGCAGCGATAAACCGGCTACGGAACTTATCGAAGCGGCCAGCAGTTTGACGCAGCAGCTGATCCTGGAACATCTTGTTAATAATAATATCGATCTGACGAAAGTTAAGGCAGACCGATTGATTCAGGCCCTGTCAATGCTGGAACGCAGTACGGTTGCCAGAGAGAGGTTGAAGCTTGAAAGCCGCCGTAAGGCTGATGAAGCGGTTAAGAACATCGAGAATGTGGCCGCATCCAAAGGTATAGACGCGGATACGCTGCGAAAAATAAAGGAAGAAATCTATGGGATTCTCTAAAAAGCATCAGGCGGCAGTACCGCTGCTGGCTTATCAGCAGGAGTGGGTTAACGATGATAGTCGTTTTAAGATCTGCGATAAAGGGAGGCAGACCGGTTTTAGTTTTTGCAGTGCGCTGGAAGTGGTTTTGAGTTGTGTCAGTCAGCGGTCGTTATGGGTAATTTTATCTGCCGGGGAACGGCAAAGTAAGGAGTATATGGAAAAGGTCAAGCAGCATGCCCAGGCAGTGGGAGTTGCTGCAGAGATGCTTCAAAGTACCTTTAAAGCTGATTCTTTAGATTATACGATGCTGGAAGTAAAATTTCCTAACGGCAGCCGGGCGATCGGTTTGCCAGCAAATCCTGATACGGCCCGTGGTTTTAGCGGTAATGTTATTCTGGACGAATTTGCTTTCCATCGTGATGCGAGAAAGATATGGACGGCTCTTTTGCCTACGGTCACACGTGGCTATAAAGTACGCGTTATATCAACGCCGAACGGTAAGAGTGGCAAGTTTTATGAGCTTTGGAATAATCCCAGCTGGTCGAAGCATTTTGTGGATATTTACCGTGCTAAAGCAGACGGGCTGGATGTTGATATCGAAGCCTTGCGTGCTGCCTGCGATAGTGAAGATGATTGGCTGCAGGAATATTGCGGTGAGTTTTTAGATGAAGCCAGCGCCATGATCACTTTTGAAATGATTGCTGCCTGTGAGGATGCGGAGGCTACAGTCGAATTGCCGGAGGCTTTTGAACCAGCAGATGATTTGTATCTGGGCATGGACATCGGCAGGAAAAAGGACTTGTCAGTAATCTGGATAGACGAGAAAAAGGGCGATGTTTTTTGGACGCGAATGGTACTTGTTTTAAAAAAAATGCCATTTAGGCTGCAGCGTGAAACACTGTATAAATTTTTGGAGCTGCCAAAGCTGCGCCGGGCCTGTATAGATAGTACTGGTATTGGTGCGCAGCTGGCAGAGGAAGCAAGAGAGAAATACGGCAATAAAGTTGAGGAAGTTACTTTTACATCTGCCGTAAAAGAGGATCTGGCACTGTATCAAAAACAGCTCTTTGAAGATAAACGGCTACGGATACCAAGCCAGAAGGAAATCCGCAACGATATGCACGCTGTCAAAAAAATCGTTACAAGTGCCAATAACATCCGTTATGACGCTGATCGTAACGAGAATGGACATTCTGATAGGTTTTGGGCCAGCGCCTTGGCCAAGCATGCCGGAAAAGCAGGGAAAAGTGGCCATGTAGAATATGAATCTATCCGGAAGCGCAGGATCAAAAGACAGGAGGTGGGCTATTGATGATATTGGGAGCAGACGGAAAACCGTATAAGCAAATACAAAAACCTGATCGCGTCGAATATGCGCCTATCCGTCTTGAAGATAAATATTCGACGTATCCATCTAATAACTTGTCGCCTGCAAAGGTAGCCAGGATATTCAGGGAAAGTGACCAGGGTGATATTTACCGTCTGATGGAGCTTTTTGAAGAACTGGAAGGCAAAGACACGCATGTTTTCAGCCAGTTCCAAACCCGTAAAAGTGCGGTGATGGGGCTGGATTGGGAGATCATGGATGCTGGGCAGGAGAAGCTTGATCATGAAGTGGCCGAATTTGTCAGAAATGTTGTAGATGAATGTTTGGATATGGAAGATGTTTTTATGGATCTACTGGATGCTATTGGTAAAGGCTTTAGCGTGATGGAGATCCTTTGGGATATCAGAAATGGCAGAGCTTATCCAAAGTTGAAATGGCGCGAACCTAAGAAGTTCTGTTTTGGCGACTATCAGGAAATGCGGCTACTGAACGATGAAAACCCGATAAATGGGATGGAGTTGCCCCCGAATAAGTTTGTAATCAACAAAAACAAGTCACGCAGCGGCAGACCTAACAGGGCCGGTGTGATGTGGGTCGTGACCTGGATGACGCTGTTTAAGACTTATACTGTCAAAGACTGGCTGGCTTTTTCGGAAGTTTATGGCATGCCGATCCGTATCGGTAAGTATGATACCAGCGCCACGCAGGAAGATAAGGAAGCATTGATGCGTGCCATTATCAGTATTGGCAGTGATGCGGCTGGAGTGATCAATAAAAATACCGAAGTACAATTTGTTGAAGCTGTAAAAAGTGACGGCGAACTTTTTACGAATTTAGCTAACTTTTGTAATGCAGAAATATCCAAAGCAGTTTTAGGTCAGACGCTGACTACAGAAGTCGGAACTGCCGGAGGCAGCAGAGCCTTAGGAGAAACGCAAAATCAAGTGCGTAAGGATCTGGTCAGATCAGATGCTAAAACGCTGGCTAAGACATTGAGGCGTGACCTGTTTGCACCGTTGGTGCTGTTTAATTTTGGACCACAGGTAAAAGTACCGTGGCTGAAATTTGCAACGGAGGAACAGGAAGATTCGGATAAGAAGGCAGATCGGTATAAAAAAATTATTTGTGACATCGGATTACCAGTATCTAATGCGCATATGTATGAGGCTTTTGGAATTCCAACACCGCAGGAAGGTGAGGCCCTTGTTAAACCTCCTGCTGCCGGTACGTTGCCGCTGCCATTCAAAGATGATTTGCAGTTGTTAGCTTTAAAGAATTCCGAAAAAAAGTCACAGGCCGTCATTGATAAATTTGTCAGTGAACTGAGAGCTGCAGGTGTTGCGGCTACAGCGGACGATATGGCGGGGATTCGTAAAGTCATAGAAGAATCCGTTGATCTGAAAGAGCTGAGGGAAAAACTGCTGAGTGTTTATAAAGGGTTGAATAAGAAAAAGTTGCAGGAACTTTTGGAAAGAGCACTTTTTACTGCTCAGCTTTTTGGCAGCCAGGAAATTGCTGCAATGAACGGCGATAAAGTAAATGTAATTGATGAATTGAAGCCTTTGGAATTTGAACAAGCAGTTAAATATTTTGGCGATAAGGTACCAATGCGACCAGCTGAATTTAAACAGTTGCTGGACGCAGTTAAGAGCAAAGCTTTTACTGTGGCCAGCGTGACGCAGATGGAGTACATGCAAGATATTTTTGACGCTATTAAAAAGTCTTTAAGTAATGGCCAAACCGTAGCAGAGTTTAAAAAAGGCCTTACAGAGTTGTTGGAAAGCAAAGGCTGGGAAGGGCAGCTACCGCATCATATTGATCTGGTATTTAGGCAGAATGTACAGACTGCTTATCAATTTGGACGTTACCAGCAGATGACGACGGCTGCCGCAGTTGAGGCCAGACCGTATTGGATGTATGACGCGGTTAACGATGAAAGAACCAGGCCAACACATAAAATGATGGATGGTCAAGTCAGGAGGTATGATGATCCGTTTTGGGATGAGTGGTATCCTCCTAATGGTTTTGGCTGCCGTTGTGGTGTAATCACATTGTCGGCGCAACAGGTAAAGCAACGCGGTATAGATATTCAGCGTGGGATGCCGCGTGCTACTGTTGATATCGAAACCGGTGAGATCACTCACTGGAAACCGGATAATGGTTTTGATGTGAATCCGGCTAAGACGGAATATAAACCTGATCTGTCAAACATCGACAGTGATTTAAAAGAGGCTTACCTGCAAAAGTGATATTTGCGTTTTAAGCATAGTCAAGAACGCCACGTGATAAATTACCCTTATACTGAAATTTGAAGTAAATTGAAGGCGATTAAAGGGGTTTTGAACGGGGGTAAAGGAAAGGAGCAACCGGATGAAATTGAAAAAAGTTGCAGTGCCATGTATTACAGTCTGTTGTGATTCCAGCGGGCCACCTGCAAAAATCATGCTGATACCGTATGGCGAAGTAAAAAGTACTAAGGGCAATTTTATTTTTGATGATGAGGCCGCGCATGAACTGCTGGCTCGTTATGAAAATAAAAAGAATGATCTGGTGATAGATTACGAACATCAGACTTTGTACAACATGCAGGCACCTGCAGCGGCTTGGATCAAAGCACTGGAATACAGAAAAGGGGAAGGGCTGTTCGGTGTTGTAGAATGGACTGAACGTGGTGGCAGCTATGTAGCTAACAAGGAATACCGGTATTTGTCGCCGGTGATCATGGTAAGGACTTCCGATCACAGGGCAGTAGCTCTGCATAGTGCGGCCTTAACCAATGATCCGGCTATAGATGGTATGATCCCTTTGGTAGCTAAAAACGATCTTGAAGATGAAATGGAGGATAATATGGAATTTTTGAAACTGTTAGCTCAAATGCTGGGCTTGCCGGAAACGGCATCAGAAACTGACATTGCTGCATCTGTTAAGGCGCTAGTGGAAAAAGAATCTGTCAGCATCAATAAGGAACTGCGCGATTTGTTGGAGGTCGATGATAAGGCCGACATCAATGCAATCAAAGGTAAGATCATCGCGATGAAGAATCCTGCGGGTTTTGTGAAGGTGGAAAAATACCAGGAGCTGCAGACGCAACTGGCAGAAAAAGTAAAGGATGAACTGGTTACTGCGGCCTTGAAAGACGGAAAAATCGCACCGGCACAGAAGGAATGGGCAGAAACTTACGCTTTAAAGGATCCAGAGGGATTTAGAGGTTTTTTGGCGATGACTGCTGCAGGAGCTGTCGTGCCTACCGGTGAAGTGGCTGGCGGTGAAGGTGTGAAACCGAAACAGGATGCAGATGACCAGGAAATGCTGATCCATAAAAATTTGGGATTGACCGCCGATGATTTGAAAAAATATGGAAAACAGGAGGAAAAATAATGGCTGAAAGAGTTACAGAGTGGCGTGAAGGTATGTTTGTAGTACTTCCGGTGAATGTTGGAACTACTATCGAAGAAGGCTGCATGGTAGTTATTGACAGTACAGGGTATGCAAAAACCGCCGCAGAAGAAACTGGTCTGGTTACTATTGGTATTGCTGAAAGTACCGTTGCTGCGGAAACAGAAGTGAAACATATTTGCGTACGGCGCAAGGGATTATTTTTACTTGATAATTCAACAGGAGCCGATATGATCAAGCAGGAACATGTTTTTAAACCCTGCTATGCAGTTGGAGCCAGTGAGGTAGCGGCTAAAGATCGTGAAAGTGGTGATGCGGCTACACGGTCGGCAGCTGGTATCGTAGTTGAAATTGTTGGCGATAAAGTTTGGGTTGAGATTGGAGGATCTAACTGATGATTGTAAACAGTAAAAATTTACTTGGTATTCAAAATTCGTTCAATACTCTTTTTAATAAAGGTATTGGAATGGCCAAACCGACATGGGAGCAGCTGGCGATGTTGGTACCATCTTCCACCAGATCGGAAACCTACGCCTGGCTGGGAGCTATGCCAGGATTGAAAGAATGGATCGGTGAACGTGTATTACAAAAACTGAAAGCCAATGGCTATACTCTGGATAATAAGCCTTTTGAGGATTCTGTTACTGTAAATCGTGACGATATTGAAGATGATACTTATGGTGTGTATGCGCCGTTGGTACAGGGCATGGGTACGGCTGCAACAATGTGGCCGGATGAACTGGTTTATGCTGCGTTAGCTGCCGGCTTTGTTGAAAAGTGTTATGATGGGAAACCGTTTTTCAGCGCTGATCATCTGATCGGAAAGAAAAAAATCAGCAATATGAGTACGGCGGCTCTGGATGTAGAAAGCTACGTTGAAGCCAGGACAGCGATCATGAGTTACACGAATGAAAAAGATAAACCGTTGGGGTTAGTACCGAATCTTTTAGTAGTGCCGCCCAGTTTGGAAGGTATTGCACGTAAAATTGTGAAGGCAGAAAATATCGCTCAAAAGTATACAGACACAGATGGCAAGGTCAGTTATGTTCCGGAGAGCAATGTTTATAAGGACACTGCAGAAGTTCTGGTCGTGCCGCAGCTTGCCGCAGCGCCCAAGGCGTGGTTCTTGCTGGATACGACTAAAGCAATCAAACCGCTTATTTTCCAGCGGCGTAAAGCACCGGAGTTTGTGGCCATGACAGATCCTGATGATTATCGCGTATTTATGCACAAAGAATTTATCTATGGTGTGGAGGCACGTGGTAATGCAGGATATACTTTGTGGCAGCTGGCTTATGGCAGCACTGGCGCAGGTAAGTAATCATGTATTGCACGTTAGCAGATCTACAGCATCAGGTAAGGCCGGAGGTTTTGGGGCGCGTTGCCAGCGATGAAAACGGCCAGCTGCAGCTTGATGTGATCGAATACGGAATCAGTCAGGCTGCCTCTGAGATTGATTCGTACTGCTGCCGTTATAAGCTGCCACTTAAAAATGTACCTGCAGTATTACAAAAGTACTGCGTTGATATGGCTCTGTTCCATATTTTCAGCCGCCAGGGTTTTAATTTTTCGGAAGAATCCGAGGATTATGTAATCTATATACGCTATAAAATGGCCATTGAATATCTGACTAAAGTCGCTAAAGGTGTTGTAGAGCTGCCGGGAGTAAATTCTGGCGGTTCTGGTAGCAACACTGCTGGCACATCTAACCTGCGTATTGCATCGAATAAGAGGCTGTTTTCGCGTGATCAGATGAAAGGTTATTAAACGTGGAAGTGCATGGAGATTGGAAAAAGCTGACTAAAGTGCTGAATCGATTGGAAAATGTTGATTTTGTAAAACTGCATGAGAATATCGGTGAAGTTTTGATCAGTACAACTCATGAGCGTTTTAAGAATGGACGTGCGCCAAACGGTAGCAAGTGGAAACGAGGCCGCAAAGGTACCGGGCAAACTTTGGTCGAATCCAGGCGTCTCAGAAATTCTATAACCAAACGCTTTAGCCGTGCTGGTGTTGAGGTAGGTACTAACGTAAAATATGCCAGGATACACCAGAAAGGTGGTACTATCCGGGCTAAAAAAGCTAAATTCCTGCGCTTTAAGGTTGGCAGCAGGTGGGCTATGAAAAAGTCAGTGAAGATACCGGCACGGCCATTTATTGGCATCAGCGCCGATGATAAACAGGAGATCATGCGCTTGTTTAGGGAAACGATCAGTGAGGCAATGAAATGATAAGAAAACCGGTCAAGTTGTATTTAGAGCGGCATTTAATGGAAATAGGCTGTGCCAAGGTATTTACTGATCCCAAAGATGCAGGGGTCGCAAAGCCTAAAGAGTGGGCCTTGGTTTCGATGCCGGAAGCTGCCAAATATGAAATCAAAAATGAAAAAGTTACATATGTTGATAGGGACGGCAGGCGTACCTATCACTATAAAAAGTCTGAAGTGACTTTAGAGGCCAGCGTGCGGATAGCCGCTGACAATTTAGACAGATTATGTGCGTTAAGCGCTGCATTTATGATCGGCCTCGCACGCCGGATCAAAGATGATTATGGCTACGATATTGAATTATCGTTAGGTGAATCTGGTAGTGATCCTGCAGACAGTGAGGTAGCAATGAAAAATGAAATGATCATTACAGTTGTTGCTGTAGGCGGGGTGTATATCACGCGTGAAGTACCGTTGATCACAGCTGTTGAGCTGGAAACGGAGATTATCAGGAGGTAAATATGGCAGAAAAAGATGTGTTAAAAACTATTGAAGTATGGTCAGAACAGGAAAAAACACCGGCACATATTTTGGCTGGTGTGAAAGTAAGAAGAAATTGGGTCAGCGGCAAGGAAGTAACTTTAAAAGAGTATCAAGCCGCTGTTAATGGGTTTGTAAAAGGCCCATTGAGAGGAGTTTGACATGACTGCGAACAGATTGCCGGATGTTTATTTAAGTATTACAGATTATGGTCTTGGTATTTTGCCAGGAGGCAGTGCTGGTATTATTGCTAAAGTCGGTGTATCTAGTAAAGGCAGGGAAAACACTATTGCACTGCTGTCTGATTCCGATCAGATCGTTCCAAATTTTGGCAGTGGCGTGCTGGTTGATTCTTTGGCAGATTCCTTTACTGGCGGCAGCAAAACGATTTATGCCGTAAGAGCTGCCGCTGATATTCCTGGTACTATCAGCGAAGTTGTAAAAACTGCAGCCGACGGTGATACCAGCACTTTGAAGGTTGAATCAGCAAGCAAGCCGCTGGATGCCTATGATGTCATTGTTGAAATTACCGGTAGCGGTGCATTAAATGCTGCATCCTTCCGTTATTCTTTGGATGGTGGAAGCAGCTACAGTGACCGCATTACTGTTCCGTCTACTGGGAAATATACCTTGGCTGATACCGGACTGGAAATGACGTTTACCGGTGATTTTATTGCCGGTACTGTTTGGAAATTCAAAACCACCGCACCGCAAGCGTCTGTAGGCAATATTATTGCTGCAGTACAGGTGTTATTGGATTCTGCTCTGACTTATGAATGTATCCATGTTTGTGGGGAAAGTGATCCTGCAGTTTGGACAGCGCTGGATGTTTTGGCCAAACAGGCAGAGGCAGACTACCGCTATTGCTATATTGAAGCTGACGCACCGTATAAGTCTGGAAACCAGACTACAGATGAATGGGTCCAATATCTAAGCAATGCACGTGCTAATTTTGCATCTACCCGTGTAGGTGTGTGTGCTGCTTTTGGTACTGTTGTTGATATGCTTACAGGAAAGCAGGTAGTAAGAAATCTGCATGGCATCATTCGCGGCCAGATCTCGACATTAAAACGCCAGGAATCTCCGGGCGCTGTAGAAAAAGGCGGGTTAAATGGTGTTGTGAATATTCAGCCTGCAGATCTCAATAATGCACAAATTTTGGCATTGGATAATGCCGGGTTTACTACAGTTCGCAAGTTTATTGGTTTAAATGGTATCTACATTACCAATGGCCGGATGATGAGTGAAAACGGCAGCGATTATGAACAGGAAGAAAATCGTCGTGTAATGGATCACAGCTGTGAACTGGTACGGTCGCAGGCTCTGAAAAAAGTTAAATCAGGAATCCCGGCAGAAGGCCCCAAAGCATTAGAAGCCTTTTTAAGTCATGCGCTCAACTCTCAGATCGGTGAGGGTGAGATCATTTCCGGTACCGTCGTTATTCCGGACGATCAGGATGTTTGGTCTACAAGTAAAATAAAAACGAAAATTAGGATCGTACCAGTGCCGATCATGCGGGAAATTGAAATCGATATCGGCTTTGAAAATCCTTATTTGACTACGGAAGCGGAGGGATAAGCTTTGATCAAAGGTATTAAATATGATTGGGAAAGTATTACGTTAAATATGGATCATGGCGAACTAATTGATATTACCAGTATCGATTATGACGATGAAAGGGAGCTGGAAGCTCTTTATGGTAAAGGTTCTAAGCCTGTCGGCGTTGGTCGCGGTAACTATAAAGGTACCGGAAAATTGACGATGCGGCGTGAAGAATTTATCAAAATGGAAGAATCTGCAGGCTGCAGCATCTATGAGATGGAACCCTGGCCCATCGTGGCAAGCTATGCTAAAGACGGTGAAGCTATCCAGACTGATACATTGGAGCAATGTATGTTCACAAAACGAAAAAACAGTCACAAACAGGGCGACAAAGAAACCAGTATTGAATTGGACTTTATCATTTTAGGCAATATTAAGATCAACGGCAAAGAAGCCTGGAAATAATGGAGGATTTTAAAATGCAGGTAACAGAGAAACAAATTAAGGACTGGAAAACACAATATGGGAAGGTATTTTTACTGACAGCAGATGAAGAAGATGTTTGCGATCAGGACATCTATATCAGGAAACCGACACGACCTATGTTTGATCGCTTCCAGTCTACTTTGATGAAAAAGGATAAAACAGGCGAGGCTACAAAACAACTGCTGTTTGACGTATTACTGTTTCCAGAAAAAGAAGTTTTGCAGCAGCTTTTTGATGAACGTCCTGGACTGGTTACGGCGATCGGTAATCAGCTGATGGAGATTGTTGGTACCACAGTAAATTTTACTGTCAAGGCATTGTAGACGATTACGAAAATAAAAAGGAAAACCCTCTGGCTGCTGCCAGAGGGTTGATTGCAAAATATTTTCGGCTGTCTCTTGAACAGGTTGATGCTTTGCCGGACGATGATTTTATCGACTACGCCGGATCTGCAAGATGCCTTGAAGAACGAGAGAATATAAACATGGTCAATGCGATTCGGAGGGCGCTTTCGGAGGAAGATTAGTGGATTCCCTTTTATAACCTTCTCTAAAACCTTCCCAGATACCTTTGGATATCGGGGCGATAATAACTTCATATACGCCATGTAGGAAAATCAAAGCAACAGGGAGAGCTAAGATGACACCGACTACTATAGCAATCATCATGCCGATGCTGATGCCAACACCAAAAAACAGTAACGCAGTATCAAACATAGTATCCCTCCGTTCATTTCTTTAAATATATTATATCACAAGAAAGGAATACTGCAAATGGATCAAGTAATGAAGCTGTCTATTATGTATACCGTGATAGACAAAGCGACCGAACCGATACGGAAGCTGAAAAATACTTTGACCAATTTTGAAAAAATTGCTCAAAACGGCAGAGGTATGCAGGAGTGGGGAACCAGACTTGGCATGACTGCAGCTGTGGTTAGTGCGACTTCGGATAAAATGAATGGTTATGTGAGCAGCCTTAAACAGCCTTATATGGAGGTTGAAGATGCTTTGCTGGCATTACAGACCGTTACAACATCTTCTTATGGTGACATGCAAAAGTCTATGCAGATGACGCAGAAAGCTGCTATTGAGTGGTCTAAAAAGCATCGGGACAGCGCTGCTCAATACATCCAAACAACGTATCAGATGGCTTCTGCGGGCCTCAATGATGTGCAGGCTATAGCAGCAACAGAAACGGCTATGCGAACAGCGCGTGCTACGATGGGCGATTCAGCCGAAGCTGCCGGGTTGATTGCTGTTGCTTATAACAATATGGGTGATAAAAGTAAGGATGCGCAAAAGGAAATCGGCAAGCTTGGCGATATCATTACCAAAACACAGCAGGCTTTTCAGATAAAAAATCTTAACCAGTTATCCGAAGGCCTGAAATATGCTATTCCTACTGCGCTGCAATTCGGACAAAGTTTTGAGGAAATCAATGTTGCTGTAGGCGCATTGAATAATGCAGGTCTTACCGGTGGTCAGGCTGGTACTGCTTATGCTGCAGCTATGCGTCAAATGAATAAAGCCAGTTCTGAATTGGGTTTTGAGATAGCAAGGTCTGCCAGTGGTGGCATTGATTTTATAGCTACCCTTGAAAATATCAACAATACCTATGGCAGCTTTAAGGATATGGCGCCAGAAGTGCAAGAAGCTTTCAAGGCCGCTTTTGGCGATGAAGGTCTGCGTACAATATCTTTGCTTGCCGGTAAGACTGCTGATATGCGCAAGCAGATGGATGCTGTACATGGCTCTTTGGGGGCTGCAGCCGAAGCACAGGGGATAATGGAAAGTTCCCAAAGTTCTAAAATGCAAATCGCAGCAAATAAGCTTAATGCTGTTAAGATAAATTTTGCTGAAAAGCTAGTAGAATCGGGTACTGTAGCTAATACGATTATTCCGAAATTTGCTGATTTAGTAGCTTGGGTAGGTGATATGGCTATTGCTTTCGCAGAAGCGAATCCGAATCTTACTGCAATGATTATGTTTGTCTTTATGCTGACGGCGGGTATTTTAGCGATCGGCGCACCGCTGTTGATGGCGGTCAGTGGCATAGTGGCTTTTGGTGGTACCTGTGTAAGTACTTACGCCACAATAGGTGATGGTATTGGCAGAGTACGTGATACAATTCGTGCTGCAGACATAGGCGGACAGGCTAAGAGTATAAGTGATGCAGTTGGTTCTGGAATTGGAAAAGCCAGGAGAACTTTAGTTGAAGGTGCTTTGGCAGCAAAAAACTTTGGACTGCAGATGGCAGCGGCAGGAAAGGCTGCAGCTATAAGCGCAGCTGGAGGAATTAAAAAGGCTGTGATTGGCATGGCCAATATGGCAAGGCAAGCAGTAATAACTGCCGTGACAGCATTGCCAGGGCTTATAGCGTCTACCTGGGCATGGACTGCTGCTTTGCTTGCTAATCCTGTTACATGGATTGTAATTGCGCTCGTAGCGGCTATTGCTCTTTGTATTTACTATTGGGATGATTTAAAAGCCGCTGCTATTAGTACATGGGATTGGATCGTTGCTGCGGCTACTGATGGCGTTAATGCCTATCTTGGAATTTGGCAATCTCTGATCGACTGGGTCGTCAATATGGGAGCAACTTTCTTTAATAGCGGGGCAGCTCTTTGGGATGCTTTTACGCAAGGTATTGCCTCAAAGCTTTCCGGGCCGGCAGAAATGGTCAAGGCTGGATTGCAGTATGTACGTAATATGCTGCCGTTTTCAGACGCAAAAGAAGGCCCTTTGTCACAGCTGACGAAAAGCGGCAGGGCGATCATGACAACGATTGCTAGTGGGGTGCCACAGGGATATGGTTTGTTGCAGGCTGCTGTAGCAACTGGATTTAGTGGTATTGAACTGCAGCCTGAACTGCCTTTTACTTGGCCAATGGCTGATCCTATGGATCCAGTCGATAAAAATAATGGCCGTAGGGAGCCGAAGGAATCTATTTTGGATCGGTTCAGCAAAAAGATTGATCGTCGGTTGGCTATTTACGGCGATGTAAACATGAAAGTAAATAAGATGGACGATGCAGATAGTCTTGTGCAGACGTTACGCATGATTGCAGATCAGGAAGGGGACGATTATGAGGATTGAGATCACAGATGCCAGCGGGCAAATCAAACTCAATGATAGTTTTATTCCTGGTGTCTTTCAAAAATTATCTATAGACAATGAAGTCAAGTATGACCAAAAATCGGTAAGCGGCAGTAGTGGCACTAAAAAGCAGGCGGTTGGTTTTGAAGATGCAACAGTTTCGGTTACTTATCTTCTGCAGAACGATGAACAGTCAACACCGTACCAGAAACTGCAAGAGCTGGTAGCGCTGTTTCGGTCTATGGATAAGAGTGCGAAACCTCAGATTTATAACATAGTCAATGAGCATACAGCAGCGTTTGGTATTGATAGAGTACTGTTTAAAGGTATAAGGACTAACGAGGATAACCGGAAGGACTACATTACGGCTACGCTTGATTTCATTGAGTGGGAACCGCCTGTGGTAAAAATCGAAGAAAGGGCAGTGAGAGGAAAGGTCAAGAGCCGGAAAAAACTTACTGCTGCAGATCTTAAAAAGTATCAAAAGCAGCAGTTTAGTTTGGACGCTATTGCTGATCCGGGCGAAAGCAATTCAGAAGTTACAATGCCTGAATCTCCTGCAGTTGATGATGATGCAATTTGACCATATTCAGATAGACGTATTTATTGATTCTTTCAGAGTCAATAAATTATACCGGTTGGATGTGGTCAGCAGTAGCGAAACACCTATTGATCTGGCCAATATTGAAATTCCTGCGGAGTTTGTGAATGTTGACGCTATTTTAAAAGATATGCCGGTCAAAATTTACATGGGTTATTATGGCAGCGGTACCTGGCTTTGTTTCAGCGGGTTGGTCAAGGATGTATCATGGGGGCGTACTATTACCATTTACTGTAAGGATCTCATGGAAGTTTTGCGGAAAGAGAAAACAGTAAAAGCTTTTGTGGACGCAACGCCAGCGGTTATTATGAAATATTTGCTGAATCAAGCCGGTGCCGATGATTTTATTATCAGTAATAGCAAGCAGCCGTTGAAACACTATTTTGTTTTGTCTAATCAAAATATACTGCAGGCACAGAGGCTTATGCAGTCTGCTTGGGGATTGCAATGGTTGTTTTATCGGGAACCGGAAGGGCAAATAGTGTGGCAGCCACTGGAGGAAACTGAACGATTTAACAGCGGGGAGCCAGTACTGACACTGGAATATGGTGTGAACCTTTTGGAGCTGGTACCGACAGAAAACAGTCAGGGGTATTTGCGGACGTTTATGTTGCCGTTCTTGCGGCATGGTCAGGTCATTAACATTATTGATCGTCGTTATTGGGCCAGTGATGTTGACGTAGTAATAACAAAAATAAATTATATTTACAAAAATGATAGTGCGGAGATGATGGTAACATGGCGGATTCTAAACAGCTGAAAGATTTGATGCGCAAAATTGTGCGGTCGATGTTTCCGGAGATGTCAGGGTACCAGTATCCGATCAAAGCGCGGGTTGCTAAACTGCATACTGCAGGAGGTAGGGTAACAGAGTATAACAAGCGTTATTCCGTCGATGTGCAGCCTTTGAAACAGGATGGCAGCGTTGATGCTACTAAGCCAGTTATACCTGATGTGCCAATTGATATTATCTGGGCCGGTAATAAGCGCGGTATTCTTTGCTTGCCACCTGTAGGCGCAATAGTGCGCGTTGAATTTTATTATTGGGATGCTGCAATGCCTTTCGTGTCTGCGGTATTGGGCGACGAGTACAATGTGCCAGAGCATCCGGGTGATAGTTTGGTGATCCAACAGGCTGACGGAACTGCCGTAGTTATTGAACCTGATGGAAAAATAAAAATTGAAACCGGATCAAGTAAACTGGTAATTGATAAAAGTGCATTATCAATTACCGCTAAAACTATTACGGTCAATGGTGGCGCGATAAGCGTTGATACAGGGGGGAATATAGCTATCGCTGACGGCGGTCCAGCTATTGCCCGTGTTGGCGACAGCGTGCAGTGTTCGTGCGGTACAGGCACTATCACCAGCGGCAGCAGCCGTGCTACCTGCGGAGGTTGATATGGAAAAATATTTAGGTATCGACATGGCAATAAGCAATCAGGACTTTAACGTAAAACCAAGCGGTGATATATCGGTGGTTAGTGGCAGAAGCTGCCTTGCGCAAGACCTGTTGCATGCCTTGACTACGCCAAAAGGATCCCTGTTATGGCATCCTGATTATGGCATGGATGTATATAAATTTTTAAAAATGCCAGGAACACCTATAAATAAGCTGCAGTTGCAGCAGGAAATAAAACGGACTGTCGAAGCGGATCCACGCGTTGAAATTGGATCTACACAGGTTACGATTGCAGAATGGGACATGAACAAGATTTGCTGCAAAGTAAGTACGCAGCCGATCAGCGAAGGTCATAGGCTCAATTTGGTGCTGGGGTATGGCATGTATGATATTTCAGGGGAGGTGGTGACCGATGAACTGGCGTGAGCTGATTGGTATTAAAAGTTTCAGCGAGCTGATCGACGATGCGCGACTAAAGCTTGCTGCAGGTGACAGTAAAATAACTAACTGGACTGTCGGCGGGGTTTTCAGGACACTTATCGAAGTATGCTGTTGGGGTTTGGCGCAGTTGTATAGTTTGTTGTTGACCGTTATACCAATGGGGTTTTTAGAGTATGCTACAGGTAAATGGCTGGATCTGAAAGCTGCTGATGTTGATGTTACGCGCAGGATAGCTGTGAAAACACAGGGCAGGGTATTGTTTTCCAGAAGCGGTGAAACTGATGATCTAAACATGGTTGTAGTGATAAGTGCCGGAAGTATCGTTAAAACGAATATACTGGATGATGGCAAGGAGTTGCGCTATTTTGTCACACAAGAAATGATTTTGGCGAGTGGCGAAACCAGCATTGCGGTACCAGTTGAAGCAGAGTTTGCCGGTAGTGCTTATAACGTGGGCGATGGATATATCAGGGTATTGGTAACGCATATACCAGGTATTGATGCTGTTACTAATAGCGCGGACTGGTTGACGCTTGAAGGTGCCGATGAAGAATCTGACATAAGCCTGCGCCGTCGCTATCAGCTACGCTGGCATGAACTTTCTACTGGCTCTACAGCGAAAGCATACGAATCGTGGGCGTATACGATTCCGGGTGTGATAGATGTTTCTGTTGATGACGAACATCCGCGCGGTGATGGTACGGTGGATGTGATTATTGCCAGCACGACAGGCGCACCTACGGAAGCGTTGAAAAACAGTGTTAAAGCATATATTGATACCAAAAGGCCAGAGTGTAGTGATGTGCGTGTTTTAGCTCCAGGCCTAAAAACTATTGATCTTGATATAACGATGATCTTATTTCCTGATCGCGGCGAAAGTGAAGTTGTGAAAACAGCTGTGGAATCCGTTATCCAAAAGTTCTTTTTCTACCATGATGACGGCGACGATATTGAAGCGCAAAAAATTGGCGATGATTACTTAAATGCTCGACTAATCAGGTATTTAATGGCCATTCAACACGTCTTTAATGTGCGGATAAATTCGCCTGCAGCTGATGTTGTAGTGGCTCGAAGTGAGCTTGCTACAGTGGGTACCATCAATATCAATATTGAAAGGGCGACTGAAACATGAACTTTAATGATTATCTATGGGATCTTTTGACAAGGCCTTTTCGCCGTGAGGGTACCAGTGAGATCAAGTTGTTTTTTTCAGTCGTTGGCGGTTTGTTTGACCGTGCAAAGCAAACGGTGTTTCTGCTGCGTAGGCAGTGGATTGTATTGACTGCATCCGAAGATGCTTTGCGCTTGTTGGGCGCAGAGCGGGGGATCTTTCGTACTGATTCGGAATCACTTGCAAATTATAGACGCAGGATATCTGCTGCCTACATGATTTATGCTGCAGGAGGCACACATCCTGGCATAATCAACGCTCTGCAGCGGATTGGCTATACTTTTCAAATCGCCGAACGCAAGCCAACATGGGCAAAGTTCACGATTTATTTATGGTTTAAATTCGGTCTGCAGATGAGTAATGCAGAATATCAAAGACTGGACAAAACTATTTTTGATATGAAACCTGCCCATACATTGCCGGTCTATGTTTTTGATTTTATGCCGGAACCTGGGCAGCGGATTGAACTAACTAATGGCTTTTTGTGTGAAGCGGATATAATGGCCAAACATGATTTTTGGTGGACTTTGCGTGAAATATACAGGCTGGATGGCAGCTTAAAGCTGGATGGTAGTATTACTTTAGGCGATGGATGGGCTACGGTTTTGATCCTTGATGGTAGTCTAAAACTTGATGGCAGCAGTCTTTTAGACGGTAATACCAAGCTGATTGATGATGGATGGCGGTGGACAAATAATGTTCTGAATCGTAGTGAGGTTTTTGGGGATATGTCCGTCGTAATATCGTTTCCTGAACGGTCTGTAAGGCTGGATGGTAAAACTTTTTTGGACGGGAGCTTAAAGCTTGATGGGCAGAAAGAATGTAATACATTAGGCGTAAACATAAAGACAGCGGTTGAAAGAATCGATGCCGAGAGCGGTATCAGTAATGGATTGGAGGTTTTACAGTAATGGTTGATTTAAGGCAAACAGCAGCATTGGAAAATGCAGACGGTATAAACAATGCTTTTAATATTGTTACAACAGATTTGATACGCCAGAAGCTTGCAAAAGCACTGGCAGAGACAGGCAGGATCCCGGTGATAAAATATCTTGCGTTTGGTACGGGTGGAGTTGATCAGGATAATGTACCAATTCCTCCAGAGCCGACGATGAACGCGCTGCGAAGCGAAGTGTTTAGGCTGCCTGTAGAAAGCGTGGAATATCCGGTGCCAACGACTGCAGACATAATGGTTTATGTTGAAAGTGCTGAATATAACGGTACAGAGATATCCGAGTTTGGTGCTATTGATGAAGATGGAGATTTTATCGGTATACAAAGCATGCAGATAGTTACTAAGCAGGATCGCGTAACACTCAAATTTCACTGGTATTGCGAATTTTAGGAGGGATATATAAATGGCTGATGATAACTACAGAACAGACCTATCTTTTAGTATAGTAAAAAAGGCTCTTACAAGAACGACGCTTAATCTTGCAGATAATTTTAATGCGATATTTGAACAACTTTTTAGCAATGATGCACGCCTAAAGGAAAGTATTGATAAAATGAAAACTGACGGTGTAAAAGCCAACGGTGGCAATGCGGATACTTTGGGTGGCAAGGGAATAAGTTATTTTGCGAAAGATGGGCATAAGCATCAAAAGGCTGATATCGAAGGATTTCCAGAAAAGTTACCAGCTGATGGTGGCAATGCCGATACTGTTGCTGGTAAAAAACCTGGTACTGCAGCGGGAAATATTTTGGTATTGGATGGGCAGGGTAAGGTACCGAAAGAAAATCAGTATGATGCGGAATTCAAACTTTACTGGAAAGCACAGCAAAGTGTTGGAACTGGTGAAGTAAGATTCCCAAAAGATGGGCCAACGTGGTCATATCTAGTGTGTACGCAAGCTGGAACAACTGGTTCAAGTGAACCAGAAATTTTAACTGCCGATAGCATTATCGTTGACGGAAGTGCAAAATGGCTTGTTAGAAGTTTAGGTAATACTGGCTTGGCATCTTATCCTGTTGGGTCGATTTATATGAGCACAGTAGCTACATCGCCTGCAGATCTTTTTGGCGGTACGTGGGAGGCAATGCCGGCAGGACGTGTTTTGCTGGCACAGGGCACATCAGAATGGGGCGTAGAATACCAAGCTGGCAGTACCGGTGGCGAACACGAACATCAGTTATCTGTCGGAGAATTACCGGCGCATAAACCTAAAGCGACCGTTAGTACAGCAGAACTTACTGGTACGCTGAATGATATATGCAGTGGTACTGACGAAGGTACAGCAATACCGACAGGTAGCGGGGTATTCACGCGTACAGCCATACAGCGAAGCGGATATTCTGGTGGTGGCGGTAGGAATGATAGGGCTGACTTTTCTTTTAATGCATTTCATGCGCATAATTTAACCTTTGAATCAATCGGTAGTAACATAGCTCATAATAACCTACAACCTTATTTAAGCTGTTATATGTGGCGTAGAACAGTTTAAAGTGCTGTCGGGGAACTGCCTGAACACGATCATACAGCTACTTGTAATACAGCTGGTGAACATAATCACAGCCTCACTGTTGGTTATGATGTATCAGACGGCACCGGTTGGGGGAAGTATATGCCTGGAACTAATAGAAACCTGCCTACCAGTTCATCAGGAAGTCATGTTCACGCTATTGATATTTCCAACACAGGCAGCAACATTTCGCACAACAATATGCAGCCGTTTTTATCGGTTTACATGTGGTATCGGATTGACTAAAGCGCTGTCGGAGAACTTCCTGCACATGGGCATAATGCTACTGCAAATTCAACTGGTGATCATACGCATACTGTCGTTGGCAGAGATGGTGGGGCTACCAAATATACAGATAATGCAAGTTATTATAAACGCACAGATACTAGCAGCACATACAATACAGGATCGTCTGGTAGCCATACTCACTCGGTTACCGTTGATAAATCTGGGGAAGGAAAAAGCCATAATACTATGCAGCCTTATTTAAGCTGTTATATGTGGCGTAGAACAGTTTAAAGTGCTGTCGGAGAACTGCCAGAACATGGACACGCCGCAACATGTAGTACTAATGGGGAACACGTTCATACAGCACCTACTTATAACGGTTCTGGTGGTGCTCCTAATGGTAGGATATCCGAAGTTGATAGGGTTAATAGAGCAAGCACAGTCACTGTAGATAAGGCTGGTAGCCATAGTCATACCATTTCTGTTTCAGATACTGGTAAGAACTTGTCCCACAACAATATGTCCCCATATTTATCAGTTTATATATGGAAAAGAACTGCTTAAGCAATTCTTTTCCAGCAGAAAATTGAGATAAAAGGTGGCATATTTTGATGAGGTTGATTGTTTCCTGCAACTGAAACATTAACACTAGGTGTAATATTAGCATGAATGTTGAGATAATTTTGAGTATGTCCTCCACCACCCCCAGTTAATCCCTTGCTACCTTTAGTAACTGTTAAAATCCCTGAATAAGAAGGGCTATCTGCTCCAACAAAATATCCGGCACTTCCTGTTAAATTAACTGTGTTTGATACTATTTCATGAAAATGACTCGGCAGTTCCCCGACAGAGTCAAGCAGTACGTTTCCACATATATACAGCTAAATACGGCTGTAGGTTATTATGGGCAATATTGCTACCGGTTTCAGCAATAGTAATGGTGTGAGAATGGTTGCCTGCACTGTTGGTATATCGCGTGGTATTTGTTTGTCTTGCCTGTGTCGAAACCATATTATAAGGAGCGTCAGTATTGTTACCAGTGGTTATGCCGTGGTTATGATCGCCATCAATGCTACAGGTTACATTATGATTATGCGAAGGCAGTTCTCCGACAGTTCTCAGGACACTCTTTGCCACATGAAAACAGAAATATAAGGTTGCATATTGTTATGGGCTCTGTCATTACCGGTATTGCTTATAGCAATAGTATGGATATGGGAACCTGCTGTATTGGTCGAATTGGTATATGTACGATCACCATCACCACCGCCGGGAACACCTCTGTCAGATTCGTAAGAACGACCAAAGGTAAATGTATGTGAATGATCTCCTGCCGTGTTTGTGCTAGCAGTATGTGTATGTTCTGGAAGTTCTCCGACAGGCTACTATACTGTTCTACGCCAACAATAAACAGATATATAAGGCTGCAGGTTATTGTGCGGATAATTAGAGCCAGTGTTACTAATAGTTACGGTATGAGTATGTGTACCAGCTTGTTCGGTTGTTTTTGTGCCTTGATTAGAACGCCATGAAGCCGATCCCGGTTCTGTACCACCCGCGTCGTATTCTTTTACAAAAGTAAAAGTATGCACGTGATTCCCGCTTGTACTAACCGTTACATTGTGGTTATGGGCAGGCAGTTCTCCGACAGAAAAATAAGAAAGGATTGATAACTTATGAAATGTTTTCAAATATTGAACAGTGAGGTTTTAATAATTAACGAGGAAAAGATGTATAAGGATAGCCCTGATAACTTTATTGTTGACGGCGGTAGTTTACAGGCTGGCGAGGTAACATTAAGCGAGGTAATCTATGACGACCAGCAGAGCCATGCTGTCGTAAATGGTGATTTTTGCGATAAACCGATTAAAGCCATCGAGGATAAAATCGCTGCTATTGATTCCTATATAGCTGCTAAAGCTGCCAGGGAATATGTGCCACCGACACTCGAAGAACTGCGTGAACAGGCATTAAACTACCAATATCAAAAATATGATGCTCAAAAGCATGCTATCGTATGGCTACAAGACAGCAGCGGTTATGGGTTCGATTGCAATGACGATGATCAGAACAACTGGCAGGTTGCTTTGACACTTATGGAAAACGATATCACGATGTACAGGGTTTATACAGATAAAAATAATCTGTCTAAAAAGTCGTTTTTAGAGGTAACGCGTGATCAGATGATGGAAGCAGGAAATCTTGTAAAAGCGCAGCAATATACGGCTTACAGTGGATTTGAAAAAGTGCGTGCCGAAATTGCTAATTGCACAACAGCAGAACAGTTAAAACCATATTTGTCAACAGAAAGCGCATAAATACTGGCTTTACAACGGTTTTGAATTACTAAAATTATCACACACAAATTACTTACGTTTTAACGGCTTTATTAAGTGATTTTTAGAGTATTTCTGCAAAAAATCCTTGCAAATTACTTACAAAAGGTCAATAGCTTTTTTTAGCTGGCGTATATTTTTGTGGGTATATGTGCCGTCAGTAATATCCTGTGTAGCATGGCCTAATATTTTTTTGATAGATAGCTTATTAGCTCCTTTATCATCTAACCATGTAGCGCAAGTATGGCGGCACTCATGTGGTTTATGTTTGCAGCGAGTAACTTTCATAACCTTATCAAAAATGCGCAGAAAGCGGTGGTATGTCAGTTGCTTGCCGTCCAGGTCTGTAATAAGAGTTTTCCCTGGACGATGCAACCAATAGTCATAATATTGTACGACCTTTTTGCTTATAGGTACTAGCCTGTTTCTACCAGCCTCGGTTTTACTTTCTCGTATCCGGTAAAATCGGGAATGCAATTTGACATCGTTTTTTTCAAGTGCTAAAAATTCGCTTGGCCTTGGTCCGCTATAACACATCATTATTACGATCATTGCATAAGGCGCTAGAGGATCATTACTATCAGCAAGCGCTTTAACCCTATTAAGCTGGCGGGTATTAAAAGGTTGTTTCGTTTTGGTCCTTTTGGGCAGATCAATATCTACAAATCGTGATATGTCAGCAGTAGGCGGTATGATTTGATACTTAACGGCATAGTTATAAATATTATGATATAGTTGCCGTACTTTTTTCTGTGTAGCATGGCCAATACATTTGTCTGACAGTTTTTTTATTACGGCCTGTAAATCGGCAACTTTAAGGCTGGTAAGCGGCTTATTGTGCAAAGGCTTGCAATATCCAAAAATTACTTCATAATTTTTGGCCGTGACGCTGGCGATCTTAGCTTTACGCTCTGCCATTTCAAGCTGATATGCTTCGCTAAAAGTGATTAAAGACGGAAGATAATGCTCATGTACGGTAAGGAAGCAAGCAACCGAAAACAAGAGATAGACCGCCAGCACTACACTATTCCGAACCAAAGACCAAAAGATAAGCATTGTGGGAAAATCTAAACTTTTGGATTTTCCTACAATGCCGACTACGGCGGAATCCTTCCCACTCCTTATATCTTTATTTCCGTATACATTGAATTTGTATTTAGTAAATGCTATAATGTCCCTATTCAAATTATAAATGTGTTGAATTAGTTACATGTACATATTTTTTGTGCCGCATAAATACCCTGTTGAGGTTGTCGTTCTTTGTCCAGATGTGGAAACAATAAAAGGAAGGGAACGATACAGGGAGAAAACAGGCTATTCCGGCTTTACGGTTGAAACCTTATACGATACATTTATGCAGACAACACCACGGATCGGCTTTTGGCTGGACAATTCCAACCAAACACCACAGCAGACAGCAGAAACCATTCTGAACGCCAGAAAGTCGGTATGATTGTTACATATAAGGGGAAGAAAAATTTCTTTTAGGTACTTTCTTTCCTAAAACTAATGTGATATAATAGCATCATTCCAAAAAAGGAGTAAAAAATATGCGGCAAGGTATTCTTAAATAAAACTATAATCAAATA
>OJMG01000030.1_pt1 | contig 134036 bp, 115 predicted proteins | sample 1597141 | NCBI WGS metagenome assembly OJMG01 (sample SAMEA2452119, study PRJEB22498) | human gut metagenome | biome: human feces; feature: human gut; material: feces | place: Australia | collected 2012 | reverse complement strand
ATCAGCAGAAAGGAATCATATGTTAATATACGATGTAAATTATGTGACTTTTTTTGAAACTATTTTACGGGAAAAGGGTGTAGACTTATCGGATAAAAATTATAAAATATATACTATAGATGATTATATTTTACATTTGGTAGATAATGGCATCCTAGAAAAAACATTGGATGGAAAAAATGTTCAAGGATTTTTCAGAGAATTGGTTGTTGGTGAAGCCCCGGCAAATTGCATCAGCGGAATATACAAAGGATGTGATTATGTCATTGTGTTGCAATAAACATAGCAAAATCTCTTTGCTTTGTTCCGGTGATCAAAAAATAATATTTTTTTCATACTTATAATATAAAATATTATCAGTATGGAGGGATGGAAAATGAACAAGGTTATATTATCAGGAAATATTGCAACTTCTGTTGAAAGTAAGGTCAGCGTAAATGGGTACAAGGTAGCTAATTTTAACCTGGCAGTGTCCAAGCCTTATAAAGTGCGGGATGGGGAGAAAGATGCCGACTTCTTTTATATCTCAGCTTTCAAGAATATTGCGCAAAATTGTGAGCAGTATCTTGGGGTTGGTGATCGCGTGACAGTAGAGGGACGATTACAACCATCTACTTACGAAAAAAATGGAGTAAAGATGCATATTATTAATATCATCGCAGAACGAATTGAATTCAATCATCTCAAAAAAAGAGACGATGATGATGCTAAGAACCAATCTGCAGGTAAAGATTTCTTTTCGGTTACGGAAGAAGATGCGGAGGAAGCGCCTATTGATTTTTCCTGATATGAAAAATCACATCAAAAATGAAGGCGAAGCTAGTACAATTATGCTTTGTCTTCGCTTTTGTAGGATAACGCCATTAATAAAAAGGAGATTTCATAAATGGGAAAAATAATTGATACTGAAGATTTTTTTACTCGGATGGAAAATGAGACTGACATTTGCGCCGAAATAGAAAAATATGGATTAGTGGTATTGAAAAAGTATCTTGATATGCAACCCGCGGCATTTGATATGAATGATGCTATGGAACGAATAAAAAAAATAGCAATGGAAAATATGGCAATGTCTTTAAAAGAAGAAGAGTTTGAAGAAAATATTGACACTTATTCGCGACACTGTTCGTTAAGTTTACGGGAAGTATACGGGGTTTTAAAAGATTATGAGAATATTTTGTAAATGTTCTTCTATGGCAAAAAGGCAAAAAGATCTTGTCAGAAATTTTTGCCTTTTTGAAGTCCTATAGATTCTCTACAACATCACATAAGCCCTTTTTCTCTTAATACCTTTCTGTTTTCCACAGAAACTGTCATCTCGTTGGTAAGGGGGTTATGTTCCAAAATGACAAAGTGTATGGTTTTGATTGTAAATTTTTCCCCGGACAAATACCCCATTACTCCATTCTCGTCATTGGATATTATTAAATCTGATAATGCAGCAAGCATTTTTTCATAGTCTTTTAGGGTAATACAATTCCCGCATGTACAAGAATAGCTATAATCATGCCCTAATACTAATTCAGTTCTATCTCGCGAACATACCACTTTAGTTGTTTTCCATAAATTGCTTACCATTGTTAATTTTACAGCAAATCGCAGTATATTATTGGTGTTGATTTGCTGTATCCTCCTTCTATATCTAATATGGTAAAAAATAAATTGTATTTGTTTTTGTGGAGTTCGGAAATAGCAGAATATGTATTGAAATAATTTTTTATCATATTAAAAAAGAAGAATATATACAAAAGGAGGAGACACACCAAAATGGACAATCAAAAAAACAATGGCACAAGCCAAATCGGCGCCACAAAAAAAGATTTTGATAAAAAAAAATTAATTAAAGTATATGTGGTTGCAGCAGTTATAATGTTCTTTATAACAGCGCATATCGCAACCATGTTAAATGATGGAATATCTCTCAGTCAGATAGAAGAAAAACTTATAAGCCATATGTTATTTCATCCTATGGCTATACGATTGACGGCGGAGGAATTTGGATATATCGCTTTAGGCATTTTTGCATTGGGCGTATTTGCGCTATCGTATATTGATCGGGCAAAAAAAAGATTGCATGACGCCGCAGGAATCGAAAAAGGAAGTGCAGAATGGCATGAATGGACGAAAAAATATGTCATGTATGGATTGAAACCCATAAAAATAGAAGGTTATGAGGATTATAACCGAACAAAAACAGATCCCACTCAAAGTGTTGATAATAATGGATACAACAATATTATTTTGAGTAAAAATGTAGCTCTCTCGTTAGACAATAAAGAAATAAGACGAAATGCGAATACAATTGTTATGGGTGGTTCTGGAACTGGAAAATCATTTGGTGTTATTAAACCAAATATATTGCAAATGAACTGCACCTTTATTGCAACGGACCCAAAAGGAGAATTGTTACAGGACACAGGGAAGGCTTTGCGTCAAGAAGGGTATGACATCAGAGTATTTAATCTTAAAGAGATGCAATATTCCGATGGATACAATCCGTTAAGCTATATCAGGACAGATTCAGATGTTGTTACATTAGCAAGCTGTATTATGGAAAACACGCAAAAAGAGGGCAGCAAGCCGGATGCTTTTTTTGATGCGGCAGCGGAAGCTCTTTTGCAAGCTATTATATTTTTGTTATGGAAGAGATATCCGGATGAAGCAAATTTATCACGCGTTATTGAATTGGTGACAGCCGCAAAAGTTGATGAGACAGACGGGTCAAGTAAAACATTGGTTGACAGACTGTTTGAAAAAGAAAAAAGAGAGCACGAAGATAGTATTGCATACAAGCAGTATCAGATATTCAGATCAGGTTCTCCAAAAACCGTAAATTCAATTGTTTCAACATTGGGAGTGCGTTTGACCGCTTTTAATGTACCGGAAGTAAAGCGTTTGACCAGTAGGGACACAATTCGATTGGACGAAATTGGAACAAAAAGGATAGCATTGTTTCTTATTGTCCCTACCGGAGAAAGTATATATAATTTTTTAGGAGCGATGATGTATACACAGCTGTTCAGTTTGTTGTATTTTAAAGCTGAGAACGAAATGCCAAACAAATACTTTATATACAACTATATGGATCGAAAGATTTTTGTGAAAAAGAAAAAACCGCTTCCGATACTGTCAGACATTCCGATCATAAATTGGATACCTGTATTTTCAAAGTATGAATATAAAACGATTCGGAATAAATATAGATATTTGTCGTTGCATGATTCTGAAAAAGAAGCAAAAAAACATATTACAAAATATAAGCATGCAAAACTAAGGACAGATTCTACTACAGGAATATGTAGCATAGTCTACAGAGATAAAAACGGCGTAGAAGAAGTTTTAAAAACTTTTGATTCCGGAGATGTAAAGAATAACAAGCGATTATGTAGACAGTGGGCAAAATTTTACAAAAACTGTTATGTGGAGAAAGGAGGCATTTACCTTCCGGAACATGTTCGTTTTCTTTTGGACGAATTTAAAAATATTGGAAAAATTCCTAAATTCAACAATCGACTTTCTACAGTTAGATCGTATAATATATCAATTACGATCGTATATCAGTCCTTGTCACAGCTCAAGGGTATGTTTGAAAAAGAATGGGGAGAAGTTATGGACAATTGTGATTCCATAATATATCTGGGAGGACAGGGAACAGAAACAGCAGAAGAAATACAAAAGCTACTGGGATCAATGACAATCAAGACAAAAAGCGACAGCTTGAATAACGCAAAGAACAAGGGTGGATCAGAAAGTTATAGCCCTACAGAGCGTCCTTTGGCGTATGCAGCGGAATTGATACGAACGGATAGCGAAGACTCTTGTGTAGTAATGGTCAGAAATGTTAAACCTTTTAGGGAATGGAAATATAATCTTTTTGATCATCCGAACTACAAATTGATAAAGAATAATCCATATTTGCTGCATGATGAATATCGGCTTCAGGCGGAACAATTTGAAAAAGAAAAACGCCAAGCCGAAAAAAGAGATGAAGAACGCACTGAACTGTTAGAAAGTGAGGAAAACGGAGAGCAAAAAGAAATACGAAAAAATAAAAGCGTATCAGAGTCTGTTCCAGCTGTTGATGCATTTAAAAAGCTAGGAATAAACAATAACACTCCTGAGGAGCTGGAACAAAGTACAGCTACTTTTAATAAAAAAATTGCCGGTAATCGTTCGAATGAAGATGGTAGCATTAGTGATGAATTATTTAAAAGTATGATAGCGGTAAGTGATGAAGATGATGACGAGGAGATTATGTTCCCTTCTGTTTCCTAGTAACATCTGTTGTGATAGGTGTTGCAATTTTTATGAAGATAGGTAAGTCTGTTTTAATCTTATCTATCTTCTTTTTTTTTTTTCATACTAAAAATGTAATAAAAAATACAAAACGGAGGTAATAAAAATGAATTTATTAAAAAAATTGCAGACAACAAAAAAATTGAACATGAAAAAAAGCACAAATGAGACGAAGGCTTTGAAAAGCTCCTATGCATTTGTTCCAGTATTTGGAATGGCTGCCACATTATGTAATATGTTTAATGTTGCTTATGCTGCGGGCATTAAAACTCCATCTATGGAAACATTGATAAAAGATATTTTCAAAGATGTGATTTTTAAGCTTTTTAAATATGGAGGAATCGGATGTGCGGCAGTGGCTTTATTTTCATTTGGAATGGCGTATGTTAATAATGATGAGAGCGGTAAAAATCGTGGATTTGTTTGTACAATTGGAGCAATTATCTTAATAGGGATTCCAGCGTTAATAAAAAAATGGTTTGGCTTGTAATTGAACTGGAATTGGATAAAGGAGAGTTATTATGGTATTAATCAAAAATTTTCTTTCGGATTTTTCGTACTTTTTACTGAAAGATACGAAACGAAAAGTGATATTTGGAATATCGATCATGATAACCGCGATTGTGCTCATTGGATTCTGTAACAGAGCTTTTGCTATTGAGGCCCCAAAACATAGTGATTCATTTTTGTGGGATACGGGTGACGCCTGTATACAGGTGATAACAAATTTCGAATGGGTGTCGGATGTAGAAATCCTCATGAAAATATCATCTGTTATAAGCAAAGTCAATAAAGCACTGAAACCTATTATATCAATTCTTAAACCAATTGCATTGGCATACGGATTGGTATTCTGGTCGGTTGACATTTTAGATATAGTAGCTATGGCAAGAGAAGTGACTCCGGAGATTATTATGAAAAAAATGATATATCTACTCTTAATCGTCGGTTTAATTTCGAGTTGTCAAAAATTGACCAAAGATGCTCCTACAGCTGTGTATAGTACGAGTATAACTATACAGGACAAGGCGGAAGGTATTGCAAAATCAAAACAGGGTATGTACAACAAATTAGCAAAAAAATATAGCAAACTGGCAAAAAATACAGATTTAGGAGCTGCAAAATTTAGTATAAGCGATATTGGAGGTTTTTTTTCCACTTTGATCCGAAATCTAAAAAATTACATTGCTTGTTTCTTTACATTGCTTTTGTTGATCATAACAATGATAATATGCTTTGCATTGTCTGTGGATATTGTTTTGCAAAAAGTAGGGGCGATTTTGGAGATGCTGTTAAGAGGAATGCTAATACCAATAGGATGTGCGAATGTTCAGCATGGATTCAATGATGCTTGGAGATATTTAAAAAAATATCTTGCATGTGGAATGAGGACATGGGTTATGGCAGGAGCCATTTCGTTGGGAGTTATTATATCCAATTCTCTTTCACGTATTCTTGGCTCAAAATCTTTGCCAAGCAATAATTTTTTGCAGATCGGAGTCGGATGTATAATATGTATTATGGCATACATACTTGTATTAGGGCTTTGCGGCAAAGCAGAACGCATTGCAGATGATGCGATGTCATAATCACCAAGAATCGAGGAAGAACATGATAGAAAGAAAAATTCTAAAAGATATACGAAAAGTAAATACTCAATTTGTAGGACCGCTTGGCAAACGGGAAACATTATGGACCGCGATTGCTGTTGTTATTATAGGAGCAGAGAGGTATGGTTTCAGCTGTCTCAAAGCTCCCATATTTCCTGGTACCAATATGTCAGAAGTAAAAAATGTATTATACATATTCGAAGCTACGGTTTGCATATTGCTCGGTTATGTACCGGTTAATGGGTTGCCGTTTGAAAAATGGTTTACCAATATATTTCTTCGTTATTTAGATCCGAAGGCAAAAATAAGACCATACAAATGCGAAAATACATGGAGAGTGTTAGCCGAAACATGTAACGACTCTGGAGTATTGTTGAGTAACAAAGAACAGAAAAAAAAGGATAAAGAACAAAAAAAATATGACAAATTATGTCAAAAAAGGAAAAAAGGCTTTTTTAAGAAAGCTTGGAAACCGAAAACAAAAGGAAAAGATTACGACTGTTATCTTTGATATAAGGAGCGATGTATTATGAGAAAAAAAACCAAAAAAGAAAAATCAACAAAAGCAATGACAACAAAAACAGTGAGTGCTCAAAGTACAATTCCGTATAAAAGAGCATACAGTAACGGAATTATCGAAGTAGAAGAAAATGTTTTTACTAAATCATATCCTCTATACGATTTGGATTTTGAATCGGCTTCGTCGGAAAGGCAAGACGAAATTTTTGTGAAATTTCAGGATTTCTTAAATTCGTTTGACTTCCAGACGCCATTCCAGCTGTCCTGGATCTCAAAAAATATGAGTAAAAGCAAATTTGCAAAATATGTGCTTTTAGATACCAGCAATGATCAATTTGATGAGTCTCGAAAAGAGTACAATAAGATGCTTAAGCATCAAATGCAAAAAGGAAGCAACGGATTAGAATCCATAAAATGCCTTACTGTGAAAAAGGTGGCAAAAGACATTGATAATGCAATTTCGTTATTTGAAAAAATAGATATGAATGTTGATAAAAATTTATCTATGATTTTGGAAAACAGATCAACTGAGCCGCTTACATTGGAGCAGCGACTTTCTCTACTGAAGACGATTTGCAACCCAAAAGATAACGAAATGCCACTAAATACAGAAGATGTTATTGGCGGAAATAAAGTAAAAATATACGATTACAAAAAATTACATAACGAGGGCAAAAGCACTAAAGACATCATCTGTCCAAATGGATTTGATTTTTCAGATCCCTCTTATTTTAAAATGGGGGATACTTATGCACGGTGTTTGTTTTTAAAAGATTATCCGACTTATTTAAGGACGGACTTTATAAGAGACATAACAAAAATGCCATATAAAATGGTTACTTCATTATATTTTGAACCGCAAAATCAACAAAAAATGATAAAATCATTAAGAAACCACTTGTTAAACGCGCGTTCAAACATTGCATCTGCACAGAAGAAAGCCGGAAAAAATCAAGTTTCCTATGATTTGATCAATCCTGACCTGCAGGATGACAAAGATGACACAGAAGAATGGTTAGACAAATTAACGCATGAAAATCAAAAGACATTTTTGCTAACCATGACAGTGATGCTAATCGCGGACAGTAAAGAAGAATTAGATGCGCAAACAGAAGCTGTCATAAATACAGCAGATATTCATTTATGCACAATAAAACCATTATTATTCAGCCAGGAACATGGATTTTGCTCCTGTCTTCCATTGGCTCAGTGTAAAGTATACGCAGATCAGCTGCTGACAACTGAAACTGCTGCGTTGTTTTTGCCATATACCACGTACGAATATATGCACAAAAAAGGAAATTATTACGGAATTAACCAGATCACGCACTCAATGATCATTTTTGATAGAGGAGAATCGGATAATTATAACGGAATTATCTGTGGTACTTCTGGCTCCGGTAAATCTTTTGCCGGAAAGAGAGAAATGAGCAGTGTGTTTTTAGGAACAAAGGATGATATTATTATCATTGATCCTCAAAGAGAATACACCTACTTAGCGCAGGCGTATAATGGAACCATTGTAAATTTGGCTCCAGGTTCCGGAACACATATAAATCCATTGGATTTAGATATTCGTTCCGCCGATGATGAAAATCCCGTTACATTAAAGGCAGATTACATCTGTTCTTTGTATGAGTTGATTTCTCAGTCAAAATACGGCGTAAATCCTATCGAAAGGTCCATTATATCAAGATGCACCGTTAAATTATATGAGCCATACATGCAATACCTTAGTCAAACAGGTAAATACTATGATAAGGAAAAATGTCCGACTTTGGGTGACCTGTATGAAATGTTAATGAATCAAAATGAACCAGAAGCACAAAATATAGCGTTATCATTAGAAGCATATGCTGTCGGTGTATTTGATACTTTTCAATCTAAGACCAATTTGGATTTAAAAAATCGTTTGATTGTATATGATATTAAGCAGATTGGTAATGGATTGAAAGAGTTGGGAATTCAGATTGCTTTAAATGATGCATGGAATCGTGTAATGAAAAATTATGAGGAAGGACGGCGTACCTGGTTGTATGTTGACGAGGCGCATATTTTAACTCAAACAGAAAGCTGTGCAAAATTGTTGCAGCAAATTTGGAAGACAGGTAGAAAATTCAATTGTTTTCCTACGGCGCTTACGCAGGATGTCGAGGATCTTCTAAGTACGAGGGAGGGAAGCGGTATGTTTAATAACTGCGATTTTGTGCTTATGCTGAAACAGGCTACGGAAAATACCATAAAATTAAGTCAGTTACTTGGTATATCCAATCAGCAGCGAAAATTCATAACAAACTCTCAAAAAGGAGCAGGGCTTATTTATACAGGAAAAAATATCGTGCCGTTTAAAGATGAATTTCCAAAATCTCTTAAGCTGTATACGATTATGTCAACTGATCCAAAGGATTTAGAAGGAAAAAAAAGCGTGTTTGTGAATCCATCGTAACTGAATTTTTTTTATATCGAGTATTTTGAAATTCACAAATATTTTATCATACTATATATGTAATGATATATGTACGCTCAAAAAGACAGATAATAATGCCTGAAAATACGAAAGGAGGAAATATGAAAAACAAATTTGCATTGATGTGGCGTGTTGCAGCTGTGGTGGTATGTGTTTGTATATTGCAAGACAAAGTATATTGCAGTGCAAAGGCAAAAAAATGGACAGTTACATTATGCCCTTCCAAATGTGTTACATATTACAGCGACGGAACCAAAAATGTCTCCGTAATAAACACAAAAGAAAATTTATCTGTCAAAAGCAAGAAAAAAATAAAATGGACAACCTCAAACAAAAATATTCTTCGATTAAAACCATCGAAGAATAAGGTAGTGTTGTATACTAACGGGAAGTCCGGAAAAGTTACGGTAAAAGCAAAAAATGGTAAGAAGACCTTACTTGTATGCAAGGTCACAGTAAAAATAAAAACATATACTTACCATGTAAATGTAACAGAAAAATAGGAGGGAATCATGGCAATAAGCATAAGCAACACGACTTACGAAAATTTATACATTGGACAAGGATATATCAAAGATATTTTCATCAACCAATCCAAGGCGGTATTATCTTTGGTCATAGGAGAAACGAAAAAAGACAAAGTGTATCCGCAGATCAGTTTTTACGAAAAAGAACTGATACGGAAAATTGAGAAAATGAAAAAGGGAGATGCCGTATATGTAGAAGCAGTAATCTTCAACTATAGGCAAGACATAGACAGACAAAAGCCTAAATATATAACAATTTTAAAAGGCTTGAAATTAGAAGAAGCTGATTCAATTTTGATGAGCCGACTTGGCATTACCGGAAACCGTATAGAATCCGCTAATCAATATGTCATTTCCGGCAAAATTATAAGTGCATTGTCTGTTACAGATAATTTGCTTTCCATTATTGTTGAAAGTTATTATGACAATTATTGGAGAAATTCGATCAACAAAACATATACAACTGTTTATTTCTTCCACAAGAACGCTAAAAAACTGCAGGAATCTATTCATCCGGGAGATTTTTTATCGGGAGCCGGCTATGTTAAAACCTTGGTCAAACGCATTAATGACAAACGCAAGGTTCTCACAGATGTTACTTTATCTGAGATGCAGCTCTCACGAAGGAAAATACAGGAAATAAACTATTAAAAACATCTATTATTAGGGTGGAAGACCGATTTTTTGGTTTTCTGCCTTTTTTTTGGAAATTTATCATACTTAATATGTATCTGATAAAAAGATGAATGGAGATGTGTTAATTATAAAAAAGTTTGTTAGAAAGGAGAACAGATATGAATTATTGTGATAATAATTTGAGTCTGAGAGGAAAAAATTGGGAAATATTTGAAAAAACAGTGAATGATCTTGACGCACACACCCAGTGCGAATTTATTAGCTTGGGAGAGTGTCAACTTTATCATGTCATAAAAAATAACGCTGCAGAGACGCAATTAACCATGCAAAATTTTGACAGATTGGACCTTGTTGCGGTTTTGACAGGAAAAGAAAGGATTCCTCGTGTGAGAGGTGACTATCAAAGTCTACTTGATAGTGTATCTGATAGTGTATCGGAAGACGAGATCATCGAAACTTCGCTTAATAATGTTATTGTTACCCACAAAAAAAAGATTTTTTTTATGGCGAAAGACGCAATTATATCCTTAAATGAGCGCGTAGGCATACAGTCCAAAAATATGTCTACACATTCTGTGCTGCGGACATTAAATCTGGATCAGGCACTCAAGACAAAAGAAAAGGTGATTTGTCAGTTTATATATCGAACCGATGGAATGTACCGTAAGGTGATGTATTGTGGAACAATGAATTTTCAATATATTCCGGACACTGTCATTTTGAATCTGGTAAAACATTACAAAGGCGGAAAGCTGATTTTGCGTTATTATGAAATAACACAAAAAACAACAAAGGTTTTTTTTGACTTTGACGAAGATGTTCCAGGGGACTACAAACCGGGAATAATGATTCAAAATTCCAGTTTTGGAAATAGTTTGTTTTCCATCAGAGGAATATGGTCAAAGGACACATCTTATATTGTACAGGACCAGATCGACCAGATGCATCAGGTTGGATGGACCGAAAAGAAAACTATTCAGAAAATGAATGAAAGAGTGATGAATGATAGAACTTCATTCGTTAAAAAAATGGAGTATTTGAAGAAAATTCCTTTATTTTCTGAAAAAATGTCAGAATTAGCAATGCGGGAAAGATTACATCAGTTGTTGGTGGATACAAAAAAAGCATTGCAGCTTACGAAGCTGAATATTCCTACAAGAGAATATTCAAAGATCAGAAGTAATTGGGAACGAGATTATGCAAATCAAAAATTAACTGCATATGATCTTGTATCCCTTTTGTGCAGTTTACCGGATTTGCTGGTGGTTGCTAAACCGCAAGCAATTGATAATTTGCGCAAGAAAATTTTTGACTGGGTAATAGAAACAAATTTTGAAAACCTGTAAAAGGAGGAAATAATTATGATGCAAATCGGTAGTGTATTTAATGATGAAGGAATGGAGGTTACAACGCTGGCAGGCAGAGTAAAATCCATTGAAGTAAAGAAAAATGAAAACGGAGGAACAATATCTGTTTGTGTTTTGGTTGGTCGCGAATACGACCGGGAACTCGGTAATGTCGAAAAAGACATCACTATTACCTTTAATAAGGACATGTCCAAAATTAAAGATAATTCTGTCCTCGTTGTCGATGCGATTATGGCAGACGAGAATAACGGAGATGGCATTTCATATGTCTTTTCCGGAATAAAAAGATTCCCTTATAAAGACAAGGAAGGTTGTAAAAAGGAAAAAATTGTATATATTGGTTCTATTTGCAACCCTTCTTGTTTTACAACGAAGAAGGGAAAATCTGGATTTAGATGTTCCGGCTATATTTCCGAGTACGATGAAGTCATGAGACAGTACGAAACTGTCTTTTGTGGAATGAGCTTTTTTAATGCGTGCTTTGATGCTGCCACTGAAGCTCAAAAAACATTAAAGGACAGAGCCGAAAAATGTTTGACTTTTGACAAAAACAAAGAAAAAAGAAGTGCCATTATCGGACTCTCCGAGCTTACGGAAGGCGTCTATAATGGCGAAAAGACATATTCGGCATATGCAAGATATTTTGAAGTTATTTAATGCCTCTGCTAACAAATCATTTTTACAAAACCTGAAAAAGGAACTGACATTATGTCGGTTCCTTTTTTTTGTTATATACGAGTTTTTCTACTGAAAATATTTCTGTTATACTATTTATAGTAAGTAACAAAGCATATAGGAGGAGATCGAAAAATGGATAAGTTATTTATCGTAGAAGGCAAAAAAAAGTATAAGAGAAATGCCTCAGATTATCATGTTGTGGTTCGAGCAAAAAATTATCGCGATGCAGAAAAAACAGTAGAACAAAGGTCAAATTTAAAATCCGTTAAATGGGTTGCTGAATTAGCTGATAATACAGATGTATTGCTTGGGGAAAAAATAGAAAGTCGTATCGCGGAAATGCAAACCTTGCCATTATTAAGTAAATATAAAGAATTAATACGATATGGCACTATTATTGCAGATGTAATGGGGGCAAGTTGTCGAGAATCCATATTCTGCTACGAAAACACATTATGGAAAACGCATCTCAATCACGGAATCGTTGAAGATGTAACAAAATTAGAGATACCTTTATAAAAGGCATCATAATGAAAAAAGGGATAAAGAATGTACAAGATATATGGAGCAATAGAAAAAATCGTATATAGAAATTTTTCCACAGGATATATATTGTATGGGGTTCGTCCGTACAATTACGATTTCGAAGTTGACAAAAACGGATTGCTATATTGTGGTGGAGTTGTGCTAAATTACGAACTTTTTACTCCGGTATCCATCTGTTCAAAGGAAATAGTCTCCGATACATATCATGAGATTATCTATTCTATAGAAACAATACAGGAATATGGACAAAAAAAAGAAGAAATTATTCGTTTTTTATTAAAAATTGATAAATTAGGAAGCAAAAAGGCACAACGCATTGTAAGTGCATTTTCTGATGATTTTTTTTCTGCAATCAAAGAAACGACTGCTTTTGAAAAACTAACGAAGGAATGTCGCTTGAATGATGAATTAGCGAAAAAAATCATTGAACATTGCACTAAAAGTTCCGATATCTACGCATTGTTTCAGTTTCTTCAAAAATTTGGATGTGATTATAATATTGCAGACAAGGTATATCGATTCTACGGGAAAGAATCGGAAAAAATGTTAAAAGCCAATCCGTATGCTGTATTGTCTCCAATCGAAGTTCCTTTCATTGTGCAGGATAATATTGCATATCAACAAAAAATGAAATGCAAAGATCCCAAAAGAATAAATGCTATATTAAATGAAATCGTTTTTCGGAATGAAAGTAATGGGAATACCTATTTTGTTTTGGATGCAGAATGGCTAACTAAGCAAATTGATATGTTGTGCCGAAATTCTTTATTTGATGGAAAACCGGACTATATGGATTTGTTTCCGGAAATAAAGAAAAACTATATCTTGGAAGAAGGAAACTATACAAGAATTTATAGGAAAGACACCTACGAAGACGAAATGGAACTTGCAGGTTTGTTGCAGCAATTTGCCTTGAAAAAGAGAACATTTTACAAAGTTGATGATAGTAAAATATTTGAAATTGAAAAAGCTCTTGGTATCAGTTATGACGATAATCAAAAGAAAGCTTTTCATTTATTGGAGAACACGGGTCTTTCCATATTGACCGGAGGACCTGGGACAGGAAAAACAACGGTATTAAAAGGCATTATAGACTATTTTACCGCTTATGTCAGTACGTCTATTGTTGCGTGTGCTCCAACTGCTAGAGCAGCCAGCCACATTAAAGAAACCACTGGATTGCAGGCAAAAACAATTCATAAACTATTGAACATAAAGCCTTTCCATAAAAATGGCTTAGTGACAGATACAGAAATAAATGCAGACCTGTTGATCGTAGATGAGGTAAGTATGCTCGATAATGAATTAGCGAGCATACTGTTAAAAGCATGTAAAAATGTAAAAATCATTTTGTTTGTAGGTGATTCTGATCAGCTTCCAAGCATAAATGTCGGAGATGTATTAAATCAACTAATTTTATCCGGCAGATATCCGATTGTCCAATTATTAGAAAATCATAGACAAAATGGATTGGAAGCGATTACAGACAATGCGAGAAGTGCTTTGATTGGATACCCGGAATTAGATCAAACGGATAACTTTAGCGTATATCAGATCAATGAAAACAATTTTACCGATGTTTTACTGCAAATATACGAAAAAGAAGCTATGGTTTTGAGTGCGTCAAAAAAAGGTTACATGGGTACAGTTAAATGCAATCAGATTATACAGAAAAATGTATTGTGTAACAAGGAAGAATGCATAGAGATCGGTCCATATCAATACCATATTGGCGACAGAATTATGTTCCTTAGGAATGTTTATAATGTTGACACTCCATACTTTAACGGAGATATAGGAACAATTGTTGGTTTTGATGAGCATGATATTTACATAAAAACAGAAGAGGAAATCGTGAAGTTGAGCAGTGACGCTTTTTTTGATATTACTTTAGCATATGCTATTACGATACATAAGTCGCAGGGAAGTGAATCTCCTTATGTGATTGTTGTGTTATCAAAACAATATGCATTTATGCTGACTCCCAAATTGTTATATACTGCATTTACAAGAGCAAAAGAAAAAGTCGTTCTACTGGTAGAAAAAGATGCATACAACATTGCGATAAACAACATAGTAAAAGAATCTCGTAACAGTGTTTTAGGCGAGCGGTTAAAAGGAAAAACATATTCTTTACTATCATAGAATTATCGGTATTCTTTGTTATATCCGAGTTTTTATCAAATCAACTTATGTTGTATACTATAAATAGATAGTATTATAATTTAAGACCGGGAAATTTTAGGTAAATACCATTCTCGTGTCACGAAAAGGGTTTTATCCAGAACAGGGGGATGTATGAATAAAAACAATTCATGTATAAAAGTTACAATCAAAAAAATAATTGCAAAAAAGGGAAGTTGGAGGGCTGCTGACGCTACTATAAATGATGAATGTATGCGTATTGTAGGAAACATTGATATACAAGAAAATTTATCATACATGGTCACCGGGAAAATTAGCACCCATCCAACCTACGGAGATCAGTTTGTGGCGAAAACAGCAGTTCCGGCAGAAAATTTTCCACTAAAGGATAACTCAGAAAAAAAGAATATGTTGACAAATTATGAAAACACATATCCAACAGATTTTGTGCAACAGACACTGTTTCCTATGGAAAATGAGTCTAAAGCAGAGCAAAAAGATAACGATAGTCTTCGTTTATCAGAATCAGATATTGAAATTACTGTTCGTGGGCACATTACCAAGGTGTTTCACGAAGGAAGTAATGGATGGTGTTCTGCGAGATTTAGCACAGAAGATGGTCGGTACTTTATCATTAAAGGAACTAATATTCCAAATCCTTCTGATAAACCCCATTTGGAAATCACCGGTAAAAAAATACATGATCCAAAATATGGGGAGCAGATAGAAGTTGAATCTGCATTCATTGTGGTGGAAGAAAATGAAAAAGATATGATTGCATATCTTTCAGGGAAAACATTCAAAGGAATTGGGAAAAAAATGGCAAAACGCATCATTGACTATACAGGAGTACATTCTGTGTTGAATGTACTCGAAAATGATCCGGAAACATTGCTGAATGTAAAAGGAATGACTCGTGAAAAGTTAAATTCGCTAATCAAAGGCGTTGAAATGAACAACCTTGCTTTTGCATTACAAAAAAGAATGGCGGGACATCTTACAATGGGACAGATTGTTAAAATTATTGATGCTTATGGGAAAAAATCCTTAGACAAGATCAACGAAAATCCCTATCAGATGGTTTATGATATCGATGGATTTGGATTTCAAACGGTGGACAAGATTGCCATGAATCTAGGATTTTCTAAGACATCACCAAACCGTATTGAAGAGGGAGTAATATATGCTTTGAAAGAGTTGTCAGATATCTCCGGAAATGTATACTGCTATTTGGATGAATTGCTTAACAAATCTGTTGAAGTATTATTTCCGCCTAATTTGCCTGCTAATAAAAGACTTGTGTACTTTAGAAAATATACAAGTGAAGAACAGCGAAGAAAAGTATTTGAAAAAAATTTTACTCCCGAAGAAATGCAGAACTTACTGGAATATGATGCTGGCAAAGAAGACAGAGAAATTTTAATTACTAACGCTATCAACAAAAATATTGATAATGGCAAAATTATTTATGAGACAGAGAACAATGAATTTAGCAAACAAATGGAAAATGGTAAGGTATATTGGAAAAAACTATACGACGCTGAAGTTAATAGTGCAAAAATCCTATGTGATTTATGCACAAAAAAGCCTATTCGTTCATTTAATATGGAAGATATTATGGACAAAATTACAGAATACGAAGAAGCTCAGACCGAAAAATTGCGTAAACAAACAGGTGATGAGAATCTTGAATTTGTTTTAGAGGAAGAACAAAAACAGGCGGTACAGAACACTTTACTAAACCGTATCCATGTCATTACAGGCGGTCCCGGTCGAGGAAAAACAACCATTTTAGATTGTATTATGTATGTTTGGAATGATGATGAATCCGTCATTTTAGCAGCTCCTACTGGTCGTGCCAGTCAAAAAATGAAAGAATCAACTGGTAGAGAAGCTTCGACAATAGCAAGAAAATTACTCTATATGAAACAGACAAAGGAATATCCCACCGAATGTCTTGTCGTCATTGATGAGTCCTCTATGCTTGATATATTGGATTTCAGTAATACATTACGCGCATATAAGGATTGTCAGATCGTATTTGTCGGAGATGTGGATCAGTTACCAAGTGTAGGTCCCGGTATGGTATTAAGAGATATGGTGAATTCGGAATATATCTCTACGACCAAATTGATCAAAGGGCATAGAAATCAGGGAAATATTGCCAAAAATGCAAATTTGATCAATTTAGGAAAGAGCAGCAGATATTTTTCATTCGACGAAGATTTTTCCATTATCGAGAAAGAACGACCAGACATTATGTCTGAAATAAAGCAACAATATGCCGATTATATCAAAAAAGGCTACCAACCGAAGGATATTGGTATATTAAGTGCCCAAAAGAAAACCGGAGCTGCCTCTGTTTATGCCTGCAATCAAGAAATACAGGAGATGCTAAATCCTGAAAATATTGATAACAAAATTCCAGAAATGGAATATCGTGTAGGTGACCGGGTAATGCAGACAAAAAATCATCATGCAAAGGAAGGTCGAAATATATATACAAACGAAAAAATCAACGGTATTTTTAATGGAGACTGCGGGACCATTACAGAATACGATGACGAAGAAAAGGAATTAACCTTGATTACAGATGATGGCAGAGAATTTGTATTTGACTTGGCAGATGGAGGTGAAATGATTCTTGCATACGCCATTACAATTCATAAATCGCAGGGATCAGAATATCCAATCGTTCTTATGCCGTTTTCCATGGCTCATTATATGATGCTGCGCCGAAACATTATATACACCGGGATCACAAGAGCAAAAAAGGAAATTCGGATTGTAGGGGAATTAAAAGCTGTGAACATGGCAATCCATAATACGGAGTACACAGAAAGGCATTCGGATTTGTTGCAAAGAATCAAAAAAGGAATAATGAACAAATAGTAAAGTTATGTAGAATGAAAAATATAATCCACCTGGTTTTTTTGCCAATCAGGTGGATTTTTTATGTTTTTATCAAATTATCATACTTAGTATGTATCAACAGATGTTTTGAAATGGAGATTAAGGAAAGGAATGATAAATATGAAACACATAATCAAAAGAAACGGTAAAGCTGTTGCGTTTGATGAAAATAAAATTCGTACAGCTATTCAAAAAGCTAATAAAGAAATGGCATTGAGGGATGCCTGTACGGGAACGGAAATTGAACAGATTGTGCTCGGGGTTAAGACAACAGATGGAATTGAGTCTGTCGAGGATGTTCAAGATTACATTGAAACCAAATTAATGGAATTTGGAAAAACTGAATTGGCAAAAAAATACATAAAATACCGATATCAAAGGACTTTGGTTCGGAAGACAAACGAATTGGATGATAACATTCTCTCGTTGATAAAAAATGAAAATAAGGAGTTAGCGGAAGAAAACTCTAATAAAAATGCCATGTTAGCATCTACACAAAGAGACTATGTTGCAGGCGAAGTTTCAAAAGATCTTACGAAACGGGTATTACTTCCGGAAAAGATTGTAAAAGCGCATGAAGACGGAGTAATCCACTTTCATGATATGGATTATTTTATACAATCAATTTTCAACTGCTGTCTTATTAATATAGGTGATATGCTTGATAACGGCACTGTAATGAACGGGAAAATGATCGAACCGGCGCATTCATTTCGTGTCGCCTGTACTCAAATGACTCAGATCATTGCTACAGTTGCAAGCAATCAGTACGGTGGTCAATCCGTGGATATAAAGCATCTTGGAAAATATTTAAGAAAGTCTTACGAAAAAATGTACAATAAAAAGAAAAAAATGTACATAGAGATGGGTGTCGCTGATGACCAGGTTGAAAAATTAGCTGCTGCCGATGCACTTGCGTTTCGTGAAGATGAATTAGCTGCTGGTGTACAGACGATTCAATATCAGATCAACACATTAATGACAACAAATGGTCAGTCTCCATTTGTTACATTATTCCTGCATTTGGAGGAAGAAGATCCATATATTGAAGAAAATGCTCTGATCATTGAAGAAATTCTAAAACAGCGAATTCAAGGTATTAAGAACGAAGCCGGAGTTTATATTACGCCAGCATTTCCGAAATTAGTCTATGTATTAGATGAGCATAATTGCTTAAAAGGCGGAAAATATGATTATCTTACAAAGCTGGCTGTGAAATGCACTGCTAAGAGAATGTACCCGGATTATATTTCAGCTAAAAAAATGCGTGAAAATTACGAGGGTAATGTATTTTCCTGCATGGGCTGCCGCAGTTTTTTGTTTCCATGGAAAGATGAAAACGGAAATTATAAATTTGAAGGAAGGTTTAACCAGGGTGTTGTAAGTATCAATCTGCCTCAGATTGGTTTAGAGGCAAAAGGCGATATGGAGAAATTCTGGGAACTCTTTGAAGAAAGACTTGCGCTCTGTTTTGAAGCTCTGATGTGTCGTCATCACGCACTGGAAGGGACCAAATCAGATGTCAGTCCGATACATTGGCAGTACGGAGCAATCGCTCGTTTAAAAAAGGGAGAGACGATTGATAAACTACTTCATGGAGGATATTCCAGCATATCATTAGGATATATTGGAATTTACGAATTAACCAAGTTAATGGTTGGTGAAAGTCACACAACAGCTAAAGGAAAAGATTTTGCTTTGAAAGTGCTTCGTTATATGAGTAGAAAATGTGAGCAATGGAAGGAAGTGACGAACATCGGATTCAGTTTGTACGGGACTCCGGCAGAAAGTCTTTGTTATCGCTTTGCAAAAATCGACAAAGAAAAATACGGAGTGATCAAAGATGTTACGGACAAAGGTTACTACACAAATTCGTATCATGTTGATGTACGAGAAAAAATTGACATTTTTCAAAAATTCCTATTCGAAAGTGAATTTCAGCCATTGTCTTCCGGTGGTTGTATCTCCTATGCGGAAATCCCTAATATGCAAAAAAATCTGCCCGCTTTGGAAGATGTAGTTCGCTTTGGATATGATAACATTCAATATTTCGAATTTAATTCGAAATCCGACTATTGCATGAAATGTGGATTTGAGGGAGAAATTATTTTGAATAAGAAGCATGAATGGGAATGCCCTCAATGCGGTAACAGGAATCACGCTCTGATGAATGTTACTCGCAGAACTTGTGGCTACTTAGGCGAGAATTTTTGGAATGAAGGAAAAACAAAAGAAATTGCAAGCAGAGTTACACATTTGTAATATAAAATATTCCTATTATATAAAGGGAACCGAAATATTTCGGCTCCCTTTTTTGAAATTCTGTTTTATTTATTTTTTTTCATAATAAAAATGGAGATATGTTGAGTAATATTACATTTAAAAGGAGGAAAAGTAATTATGAAGATGAAATTTCAATTTAAGCCTTCTGGAAAAGCAGGAGGTAAGCTTGCTAAATTATGCAAGCGAGCGGGCGCTATCAGTATGGCTGCGGCTTTGCTAGTGACAAGTGGGTCATTTAGTAACCTGCAGATTGCAAAAGCTTATACTAACCCAGAATCAAATGTAACTCACTGGGGTACTTTTTACATTTATGCTTTTAACAAGAATGAAACTGATGCAATCGGCAAAGAAATCTATCCGGCTCCGGGTAAAGATGTGCAGGAAGCCTACAATCATGATTCTAGCATCTTTGATTGGGGTAATGATGATGGTACAGGTCATAACAGTTATATTAAACTGACAAGCTTAAAAGAAGTCTCTTCGACGGATGCTAACGGTGATCGTAGCAAAGTGTGGAGATATGCCTTTAAGTGGCAGGCATACAGCGAAAGTAATTACTATTATATTTCCGAGTATTGCGAGAAAGCCCTTAATAAAGGAAAGATTTATAGCGATATTAAAATAGCTGAAAATGGTGGAAATGTGACCGGTGCAAAAGAATATGACATGTTTGAAGTTGAACCAGGTTATATTACATCGTCTGTCAGATACACAGATGAAAATGGCAGCAAACTACCTGTGAATTGGAGTAACATCAACGAATATTTCGATGACAGTGATGGATTGACTTCTATTAATGTTAATTTCTACGCATCATGGGAAAAATGTACCCACAAAAATGCTGCCGGAAAGGATCTGAAGACATACAAAGCCAATATGAATGGAACTCATATCGCTACATGTAGTCAATGTAGACTTTCAGAAACTGAAAACTGTACCTTAACGGAAGAAAGTCATAAAGATGCAACTTGCACGGAAGATAGTACGGAAATCTTAAAATGTACCGCATGTGGGCAAAAAGTGACAACGCACGAAGCAATAGCAAAAGGACATACATTATCAAATCCAGAATTTACATTTTCGGATGATGGACAAACCGTATCATATAGACAGTATTGCTCCACTTGTAAGGCATTAGTTAATTCCGGAGAAAACAGCACTGCAGATTCAGGGATTACCATTACTTCCAGAACAAAAGTTCCAGCCACATGTACAACAAAAGGAACAACGACTTACACTGCATCTGTAGTGATCAATGGGAAATCATATTCTGCATCGAAAGATGTTGTTGATATTCCAATGACAGATCATAAATGGTCTATCAAACAATATCGCGATAAAGACGGAGTAGAAGCAGGGGAAGAGTATCAGGTGTGTGCTGATTGTCATACAGAAAGAACTATTGGATACCGAGTATGGATTGATCCAATGGAAGCTCTTCTTAATGGAATTGCTTTTACTAACGGATATGGTTATTATGCCGTCGGTCAGGGTGTGACTATTGAAGGGTTACCTTCTGATATCGGAAGTGTAAATGGATACAGCACTCCATATTATGAATACGAAGGAGTGAACTGCGGTTCGACATGTAATTTTACAATGCCTGATCATCCGGTTATTGTAAAGATTGTTGCTGACCCAAATAATTACATTGTGACATTTAGTTTGAAACATGCTGCAGCCGTATCAGCAATGAGTTACCGATTTGGAACTGGCATTACTGAATTGCCAATTCCAACAGTTGATAATGGATATGAATTCCTTGGATGGTATGACAATCCCGATTACACCGGAGAACCAATTACCGGTATCTCAGATGCTGATTACGGAAACAAAGAGTTGTATGGTAAGGTAGCAGGTAAAGCGTATGCCATCAGTTACATGAATGGTAATACCTGTTATGAAAAGGAATCATACATTACTGTGGCAGAAAATGCACCCAAAAAATATACATCAGGTCAGATCACAACGCTGCCTGGAAAAACAGAAGTAACAATCAGTAATGATAATTATGAATTTGATGGATGGTATTTAAGCGCAGATTGTACCGGAGATAGAGTAACAACTATTAACAGCGATGAAAGCGGGACAAAAGTGTTATATGCGTCCATTGTAGAAAAAGGGAAATCTGATCTGGATGATAATAGCGGATCCGACCAGACAGATGACATCGGTGATATTGAGATGTCTCAATATATCGACATTGCAGGTGGCATCTTATCGGGTTACACAGCAAGTGCGATTGACGGAATGGTAAAACTTCCTACTGCTACGCAGATCAGTAAAACAGGGTATGCATTTAACGGCTGGTATACAGATCCGGAACTAACAAATGGTCCGGTTACAGATTTGTCAGTAAAACAAATTAAAGATGGTGTAAAAGTATATGCAAAATGGATTTCCACAGCTGCTATCAAGACATCACCATCTCCAAACCCAACTGCACCAGCAAACAATATGTCGCCAAACACAATGAAAATAAACATTGCGATGAAAGAAGAAAAAGTAAGAACTGTTGGTGGAATCCGGTACGCAATGACATCCAGAAAGACTTGTAAAGTCGTAAAAGCCACCAACAAAAAGCTTAAAAAGGCAGTGGTCCAAGAAAAAGTAAAATTTGTGATCAATGGAAAAACTGTCTTTGCAAAAGTAACATCCATCAATAAAAATGCATTTAAGGGCTGCAAAAAGCTCAAAAAGCTGACAATCAAGTCCAAAAACATTAAAACGATTGGAAAGCAAGCATTTAAGGGTGTTTCTAAAAAATGCAGTGTTAAGGTACCTAAGAAAAAATATAAAATCTACAAATCCCGTTTAAAAAAAGCCGGATTTAAAGGCAAAGTAAAAAAATAAAAGGGTGTCTGTATAAATGATATTTCCTCATCCTTTCTTTTTTTGAAAGGATGAGGTTGTTTCTTTGTAATTGTTTTATTATATCCAAAACAAAGCAAACGGATATAACCAGAAAGGAAAGGAGAAAAACATGAAACTAAAAATACTATCTATTTTCCGAAAACGAAAAAAGCCTGCATTTAAGGTGAGAAAACGATTAGGTGCAGGAATAATGATTGCATCCTTATTGTTGACTGGAGGAAGTTTTAATAACATTCAAGCCGCATCCACAACTACAGAATATTCCGGAACAATTTATGTGTATTCTTATGATTATAAGAATACAAACACAAATGGAATCAATGCAAATGTGAAACCAACATCAAATTTACAATCTGCAATAAACACAGTTGGTTATTCTGCGTTTGATTTCAGCTCAGATGATGGAAAATACTATTGCAAATTGACGGACTTATCCCATTCGAATGCAACAGCTTCACATCCGGCATATTACAGATATAAATTTGAATATTATAATAAAGGAAGTGTTATCGATTCAGCCTTTGGTGGTAGAGTTCAAAACACTGTTTTTGCAAATAAAATGATAATGAATTTGGAAAATAACACGACAACATTTAATATGTTTGAGGCAACGGGTTATAAAGAAGCAGCTTCGCTTACTGTCGATAAATCCGGTAACAAATGCAACTTTGACCCTATCAACTCCGGAGGAATTCAATATGTGTACTACACATGGGAACCTATTTCATATACTATTAAATTTAGCGCGGCAGCAAATGATGTAACAGGTGTTCCAACCAGAGCAATATCAGCTAAATATGACACAACGGTTGCATTACCATCTACAATACCCCAAAGAACAGGGTATACATTTATGGGGTGGAGTACAAACCCAACAGCGACAACGGCAACATACTCTGCAGGCGATACGGTGACCAATCTAACTGCCACGAACAATGCTACCGTAACATTATACGCAGTATGGAAAGAAAACACATATTCTTATACAGCTACAATAAAAGATATGTGCGGTTCGCTTAAATTAGGAACTAACACTATATCAGGAACCAGATCATTTACTCAGGCAGTAAATATTGATGGAAAGCAATCCGGAATGAAGAATGGAAGTTATCCTGGATATAAATTGTCAAAATACGGCAATGACAGCTTGAGAGCAAGAACAACAGATACCACGCTTACTGTAACAAACGAATGGGAAGTATGTGATCATAAAGATACATTGGAATATACGAAATCCTCTAATGGAACGCAACACGGAGCAAAATGTACTCTCTGTAGCTGGACAAATACAGAAAATTGCAATTTCGTTGAAACAAGTCACAAAAATGCGACTTGTACAGAAGACAGTACAGAAGAATGGGAATGTTCTCATTGTGGGCAGACAAAAACAACACACAACACTAAAGCCTACGGACATTCTTTTACTCTTGCTGATGTAAAAAAAGATGCACTATACGAAGCTGCTACATGCACAACTTCAGCAAAATATTATTATTCGTGTGCAAATTGCGGAGAAATTGAAGTAAATCCTGATCATGTATTTTCTAACGGCGATCCATTGGGTCATTCCTATGAAACCGTTTACGAAGATAACAATGGAATTACAAATGGAAAAGAATACGCAAAATGCACTAGATGCAGCAATGAGAAAGACGAAAAATACTTGTTATATATCGATCCTTTGGATGCATTGAAAAATGATGTATCGTTTACCAGTGGTTTTGGATACTACTCAAAAGGAGAGCAGGTGCAGGTACAAGGACTTGCCTCTGTTAGTAATACTATTGGATATGGTACTCCGTACTATGTCTATAATGATGAAAAACTGGACATCAGTACAGGTGTAATCACAATGCCTGGAAACGCAGTTAAAGTACAATTAACCGCGGATTTGCTTACCTATTATGTGAATTTCAATATTGCACATGCGATGCAACTACCAACGCTTACATATCACTATGGGTCAGGTATTGAGTTACCGGAACCTGTTATGAAGGCTGGATACGAATTTCTGGGATGGTACGATAATCCTGATTACACTGGAAGCCCAATTACAATGATTACCGATGCAGATCACGCTGATAAGACATTATATGGCAAAACAGCGACTATTACTTATCAGATTGATTATGAATTAGGCGATGCCGGAGATACGGGCATCGAAGGAATTATTGTTGATAATCGTTTTGCAACATTTACAACTGATTCAGAATTTGCATTACCTGTTGGTAGTCAGATTACTCCTCTAGGAGAGGTTGCGGCAGACAGTTACACTTTTGATGGATGGTTTTCTGATAATTCCTGCGCCAGTGGCTCTGCAATTACTGTTTTGCAAAAAGGTTCTACAGGAAACAGAACCTATTACGCGAAATTTTCAGCAAAAAGAACTGTTCCGCAAGAAACAGAAACTCCGGAAAGTTCCTCCACTCCATCGCCTACTCCTACAATTCCAACAAATACACCGGATTACAGTAAGATTACCGTATCTGCATTATTTGAATTGAATGGGGGCGCATTGAAAAACTATACAGTATCTGTTAAAGATGGAATGATTGAATTACCAACTTTTGCACAGATAAGCAAAAAAGACTGTGTTTTTAATGGATGGTATACAGATTCGGATTTATTAAACGGACCTATCAACAAGATCTCAGCGGATGCCGTGTTGAATGGTTCTAAAGTATATGCGAAATGGATCCTCAATAAGAAAGATGTCGTTCCAACAACATCTCCAACAGCAACTCCGGAGCCTACGAAAACTGCCTCCGACAAATCCAATACATCAAGCACATATTCTTCGGTTAAGGCATCTGCAACACCAAAACCGAACCGTGTTGCTAAAAATGTAACAACAAAAACTGTTGGTGGAATCCGGTACGTAATGACATCTGGAAAGACTTGTAAAGTCGTAAAAGCCACCAACAAAAAGCTTAAAAAGGCAGTGATCCAAGAAAAAATAAAATTTGTGGTCAATGGGAAAACTGTCTCAGCAAAAGTAACATCCATCAATAAAAATGCATTTAAGGGCTGCAAAAAGCTTAAAAAGCTGACAATCAAGTCCAAATACATTAAAACGATTGGAAAGCAAGCATTTAAGGGTGTTTCTAAAAAATGTAGCATAAAGGCACCGAAGAAAAAATACAAAATTTATAAATCGTGCTTGAAGAAAGCTGGATTTAAAGGCAAAGTGAAAAAGTAGTTTTTCTTAAATATCAGAAATTGAGTCAGAGTATTCAAATTACGAATACTCTGATTTTTGCTATATACGAATTTCTAAAAATGAGAAATATGATGTAGTATATCCTTTATAAGGAGGATAATATTAATGAGAAATTATAGCGAAGCAGTAAATATGTCTATATGTGATTTGACAAAATATGTCATAGAACAATCCACAAATACGATACCTAGTAATCCGGAAAATTTCGAGGATATGAAAAATCTCATGAATTTATTTCCGGTTATTACGAATAAATATTCATCTCTAATAGGTTTGGAATCCTATCTCAAAGCCTGTGAATATAAACAGATAACTTCCGGAGACAAAAAAGGGGCTGAAGAGTTACGCTGCAAAATTAAGATTGTTTATAATGGAGTAGATGCATTAAGAACGCAGCTAAAGGTAATGAAAGATATATCATTTCTGAAATACCAATTGACAGAAGAATTAAAACAAAGTTAATAAATATTAACTTTGTTCACAAACTATATTCCTCACAACATATGATTTTCGTGTTTCATCATACTGTATATGTAACATAAAAGATAATTGGAGAAAAGGAGAGATGATAATATGAGTTATTATGCAACACGAGGAATAAAGATAGATAAAAAAAACAAAAGAATTACAGTAACATGTGCAGATTCTTCACTGCGCCCCTTGCAATTTCTTAAAACAGAATACATGCCAGAAGAAGAAAATTTCAAGGAAAAACTTGAAAACTTGATTATATCTGTAGATGAAGGAAATTTTCACCTTTATAAGGGAGCAAATAAGTTTGTTGCTCTTGCCGTTAGCAATATGCAAAAGTGGAGATCCTGTCTGTCAAAATCTGCATATTCTTTAGGCGTGTATTTTAATGATATGTCCATCTACACAAAGGTAGAGCGTACATTGGCAGAGGCTACAGTACAGTATTTGTACAATGAAATTTCATTTACACAGGTTCAAGAAAAAATCCAGGCACTAAATCACTTTATTGCTGATTGGGAAAAAGACAAAAAAAGTGAGTGGAGTGGCAAGTTTCTATCTATCGCTTGTGCAGGAACGAGCAATGTTTTCCCGGGTTATGTGATTTTGATTCCAAGAAATGAAAACAACTTGATTATAGCCCCTGAAACAGATTACCACACTGGAAAATTAAATCTAGGTAGAGAAATTTGCCTAGGAAAAGATACGGAAAAGTATTTTCATTATCTTGCATTTTCTGGTATTAACAAAAAGCCGGATGATGTGGAAGAATTCGAAAATATTATGAGTAAGATATCCGATCTTCCAATAAATATATTGCCGTATAAGGATTTTCCTTATATAAAATTAGGATTTCGCAAAATTGCGTAATTGTAAATAATAACTAATTTGTCATAATGAAAGGGGAGAAGAAATAACTTCTCTCCTTTTTTGCTATATCCGAGTTTGTGAGATTTTTAAGCTGCTGATATGATAACATCATAAAAGCAAAACATAAAAGGAAAAGGAGAAGAATATGAGAATTTATACTAACGAAGTAAATCATATCAATGTATTGGGGTTTACTCCCGATGATATTACATCATGGGGTTTCAATCCGGATTCCGTGTTGCGACGCGAATCTGCAGAGACCGACCGTTTTCTTAAATATTTGTATGAAAATTTTACTGAAGAATTGACCCAGGGCTTTGGCAAGAGCGATGGCACAAAAATGAATATATTTAAAAGCTGCTTTGGATTAATTGTTGTTTCTGCGTCATCATCAAAGGGCAAAACATACAATCGGTTGAACGAAGATATGAAAAATACAATCGCTGCAGCTTTCGTCAAAATCGAAGATAGTAACGACATTCAACAAATTACAGAAGAAACTATTGCATATATGGCAAATTTTGATGTGAGAAGCAGTGAGGTATATGCAGAATGCATGCACAACATTAAATTATGCCTTTCATAACAAGAAACACAGTAAAAATTTTTTTCATAATAATAATGTAACCAAAAAACTTATTATAAAGGAGAAGAATAATCATGAACAAGACAGAATTAATTGAAAGAATTGCAGTTAAAGCAGAATTAAGCAAAAAGGACGCGAAAGATGCTCTTGAGGCAGCGTTAGCTGTTATTCAAGAAGCTGTTGTAAACGGTGATCCAGTTCAATTAGTGGGCTTTGGGACATTTAGTTCCAGCGTTAGAGCTGCGAGAAACGGAAGAAATCCATTAACTGGAGAAAAAATGGAAATTAAAGCTGCTAAAGTACCAAAATTTAAAGCTGGAAAATGTTTTAAGGATGCCTTAAATAATTAATTTATAGGTTCGATAGAAATCCAAAAATTTGGTAAAATACAGGTAGAATACATGGTTTTCTTGCAAGCCAAAAGGTGAGATAGTGGCTGGATTCTGTATATCTAAAACTTGACACACAGGAACCGTCACTCTCGCCAAACGCTCCGTTTAAAACGGTAAAAAGTTGCGGCAAAAGCTGAGAAGCGGCGTGTCGTAAAGTATTCATGTTAATATTGGCGCTTGAGCACCATTGTATTTGACATGGTATTCAAGGTATCCACCGAAATATCACAGGTGCAGTCAGGCTTGAGCACCATTGTATTTGACATGGTATTCAAGGGAACAGTTGATGGACAAGGCAGATGATGAAGCTTGAGCACCATTGTATTTGACATGGTATTCAAGGCTCTCAAGGGGTAAAAGCAAAAACACTATTGCTTGAGCACCATTGTATGTTCTATTTTTTTTAAAAATCTTCATAATACTTATGTAAACAAATAAGCAAAATGGAGGTATGTATATGAAAATAGAAACAGAAAAAGGAAGTATAGAGATCCAAGTTTATCAGAAAGATGAGCAATGGATTATGACTCACACTTCTTTAAAAAGAGCCATTTATCATCAATTGAAAGACAAACCCAAGGTATACACTCATGCAATACCCGGATTTGAATATCCGGTAGTAGAATGTCGGATTGAATACGATGGGCAAATATTCAGTTCATTGTCAGGAGCAAAGCCGGAAACCTTACTCAATGATATCGCAAGAAGTCATGACATCGAAATTGCTGAAAATCGAGCATTCGACAGGGCTGCTTTAGATCTGTTAGGTTTACAAGGTAAGTTCTATACGAACGAAATGATTCCGTCGGTAGATTTTCAAATTGATGCAGAAGGAATGATTTCTAATGTAACGAGCAGTAATATTGAGTCTGGAGTTATTTCATCTGTTGAAGAAAGCACAGAAAACGAACAAACGCTACACTCATTAAACGCAGAAGCAAATGACACAGCCGCAATACCAACAGAAGCTCAAAACAAAACAAATCCTGACGAATTGATGAATAAACTAAAAGGTTATGCATTCAAAGCCGGAAAATTTAAGGGAAAGTCCTTAGGTGAAATCCTTGATACAAATTCCGGGCAACGATACTTATCCTGGCTAGAGGACAAGGAAGACGGGAATGAAGATTTACAAAAAGATCGTAGCGTATACCTTCATTACAAAAAACTTAGTGCATAACGACACTAAAATTTGTCAATGTTTCTAATTCAAGAAAGGTAAGAAAATTTTATTTCTTACCTTTTTTTAAAGGAGAAAATGTATGTACTCAACAAAACAAAAAATTGATGCTGAAAACTACAAGCAATATGTAAAATTATTACTTAAACAGTACAATGGAAAATATCTTGTTATTTTTGACACAGAAACCACAGGGAAAACTAAAAATGATTATATCGTACAATTTGCTGCAAAACGATATTTGATCGATAACGAGCGACTTGTGTTTGATGCGAAAATACAAGAATATATCCAGCCCCCGGTTATAATGTCCGAAAAAGTAACCGAAATAAATGGGCTTACAAATGATTTTTTATCAGATAAACCGGAAGAAGAAGTGATTTTTCCAAAGATTATGCAATTTCTAACAGAAAAAATAGCTATTCTAGCTTCGTATAATGCAAAATTTGATGAAAAAATGCTTTATCACGCAGGAATCAGAAATGGATTCAGCGTCATAACAGGTGAGAAAAAGGATGCTATTCCGCTATCGCGTACATTTTGCTTTCAATCGTTTGATATTTTAACATTGTGTCGAAGCATCATTTTACCGGACCAAGTAACGGATTATCGATTAGAATCCGTAATTTTCTATATTAAACGAAAAAATAAAAATTATCATGACGCCATGGATGATGTGGAAAATGCATTCGATGTATTGATATATTTGCTTTCACATATCCATGATCCGGTAAATGAAACTACTACGGAAAAATCTATTAAAATTATATCTTTTGGATATTTTTCTCCATCATGGAGAGTAAAACGATTATATCTACAAGGCTCAAAAGGTGAGAAACTATATTATGATATAATCAAAAAAAATTGGTATATGAATGATAAAAGTGATTTTATGTACAATGTTGCTGCTATAGAAGCGCAATGCGCAAAAGCTTTGGGCGGAACAGTAGAAGACTTTTACAAGTGTACTCAAAAATATGTAGCGGTGAATGAATAAGTTCCATAAAACATCATAATGAATATTTCATTTTATAAAAAGCCTTATTTTTCATATGAGAAATGAGGTTTTTTATTTTTTTTGTGTTTTTTCATACTAAAAATGTAACTAATAGATGTCTGGAGTTAAGACATTGATTGAAATACTGAAAAATTGGAGGAAATATGATGAATACAAAAAAAGACTTGACAAAATTAGAATTTGCGAAAGCTGCAAAGAAAAGAATTGAGGAAATTTATGACGATGTTGAGGTAACAATGAAAACTGTTACAAAAAACAATGGTGTATCTTTGACTGGGATTGCAATATCAGTAAAAGATAAAAATGAGACACCAATTATATACATCGACAAAGCGTTTTGTCAATATAAAGCCGGTAAAGTATCAATGGAAGGTGTTATTCAGGAAATTGTCGAGATCTACGAAAGTAGTATCATTGATAATTTACCGAAAAGTTTATTGAAATCATTCTATGATTTTGATAAAATTAAAGATAAAATATGTTTTCGATTGGTAAATAAGGAACTCAACCTTAGCCTGTTGGAAGATACCCCGCATATTATCTTTCAAAATGACCTAGCCGTTATTTTTTATATTTTAGTAAAAAATGCGGAAGACGGAATTCAAAGCATTACGATAAAAAATAGTGCAATGGCATTATGGGATATTGATACAATGCAACTTTATGATTTGGCTGCTGAAAATACCCGGAGAATATTTGGAATTAAATTGATGACAATCGGAGATATGTTAGGTCAACAATTTCTAAATGATTTGATCGAGGAAAGTCCGATGTATGTTGCAACGAATAATGAATGTTTATTCGGGGCTAACATTATGCTGTATAATGATGTTCTGGAAGAGTTCGCTGATAAAATCGGCATGGATTTTTATATTATTCCATCATCAGTCCACGAATGCATTTTTGTGCCGCTAAATAATAATATTATAGCTAAAAAAAAATTTATTTCAATCAAATTGCAAAAAGTCCTTATTCGTTTCGAAATAGGGCTTTTTGTTTATTTGTGATGAAAAAAAAATTAGGAGAATTATGAATTATACAGAATACGAAAAATATATGGATGAATTTAAGGCAGTAATAGATGAGAATGAACGCCGAATAGAAACGAAGTTTGCGGAATGCGAAAAATGGGTAGCCGAAAATCTCATAAATTGCGGATGCGTTTATCATAAGCACTCCGAATTTTTGCGAGAACAAAAATTTATGATTTGGATTCGTCGCGGAATTACCCATCACAGAGTATATACTCTTTCTGAATGCGGAATTAATCCTCTATTACTGTTGTCTTATCCTGTCAGAATATAAGGAGAGCATTATGGAAGAAAAAATAACAATACCAAATAAAAAATACATAGAGCTGAGTTTTGTGAAGGAAACAGCTACCGGAAGTGGATTAAACTCCAGACTTATCATGAAAAATAATGGAGATGGTACTTTCTCCGTATCTAAAATAAAAAGAATCGGAATTCGTGTCGGTAAAAACAAAGCAAGAAATTCCTATTATGATCTGACATATCCGATAGAACAGTGGGATGAATTTTACCGAGACAAAATAAAGAGAGGTTATCGTTTCTTCTCCGGAGAGGAAACGATCGTAAAAAAGGTCGATAAAAAAGAATCAGATTTTATGCCGTTGAGTGACGCGAAAGTAAAATACATTGTCGACTTTTTATTAGATGCGGCACAACAGGTATTTGATAAAAGCTATATAATCTCTATAGAAGCGATTTCCAACGAGATGATGTCATTTGGAAAATCTGTCTTAGACGATCTTGCTCTTCATCGCAAAAATCTGTCAGTTGCAGAATTTAACAATAAATTAAAAGTCCTATATGCGGCAATTCCACGGCGTATGGATAAATTGTCTGATTTTTTAGCAAAACAAAAAGCAGATTATGACAATCTTATCGTGCTGAATCAGGAAATGTACGACATGGTTTCTGGTCTGTTGGAAAATCAAAAAATGCAGTCTAAAGCAAATAAAAAAACCATTCTGGAGGCTTTTAATTTAGAGATCAGAGCTGTAACCAACGAAGAAAAGGATGCAATACTAAAAATGATGGGAGAATCGTCTGATAGATATATGGATGCATGGTCTGTGATAAACAAAACAACTCAACGAAATTTTGACGAATTTTGTCAAAAAGAAACTTTGACAAAAGAAAATGGAATTGATTTATTATTTCATGGATCACGAACAGAAAATTTCTGGTCCATTATCACAAATGGACTTACCATCAATCCTTCTGGGGTTGTTATCAACGGAAAAATGTTCGGCAATGGAACTTACTTTGCGCCAAAAGCACAAAAATCAATGGGATATGCGTCTGCTCGCGGCTCCTATTGGGCGAAAGGTAATATGAACAGTGGAATTTTGGCTGTTTACCAGGTAGCGACAGGAAAACAATATCATCCGGATTCTTCCGATTCTTCATTATCATGGAAGAAGCTTCAGGAATTATGTCCCGGTGCGCATTGTACATGGGCATATGGAGGAAGACGCGGATTCTTATATAACGATGAAGTGATCGTATATCAGAATCAGCAATCTACCATAAAATACCTGATTCAATTTCAGTGATGGAAGCAAGCAAAAAAACTTCCGTGTTATTAAGAGAATTGTCGTAAATATGGCAATTCTCTTTTTTTTTGTAATTCTGATATATTAAAAAGTAATCTCCCGGATCAAATAATTTGCAAATAATACAAAACACCCTCACTCAAACATAGTAAAATCCTTGTTTTTTATGTAAATACGAAAAATAACTTGAGCGAATGTTTTGCCTTCAATAAAAAGTCTATATATTTTTTCATCATACTAAAAAGTGAAAATATTTTTTTGAAAGGAGAAACAATACAATGAGAAAAAAAAGATTTCTTAGTTTTATTCTTGCTTTTTCTTTATTATTCGGAAATCTGACTATACCGAATTATACAACAAAGAAAGCAGCAGCTTCAGACAGCACAACAAATTATGAGGGACAGTCGACCAATCCCCATAACCAAGAACAGGACCCAAATTGGGATGAAGTGGCAAAAAAATACCATGTCGATCTTGGAACTAAAACAGAGGATGGGTACGAATGGAACTACGGAGACATCGGAATAAAATACATCGAAAAAACAGAGACATTAGCTTTCTATAATGGCGGCGGATGCGGAACATGTCCGCAAATCTTAGCTCCATTTGGTTCAAATTTAAATCTTGCAGACAAAGTAAAACACATTGTTTTTAATAACATTGAAGAGGGGTTTCATGGTGAAAACTTGTTTTCCGGTTATACAAAATTAGAAAGCGTGAAAATTTCAGGTACCTTAACTCTGAGGAGAGCTACAAATATGTTCAGTGGATGTAAAAATTTGATTTCCATTGATACAAAAAATATCAACATTTCAAAAACATGCGACGATATTTCCGGTATGTTTTATGGTTGCAGTAGCTTGGCAGACATTGATATATCCAATTGGGATACTGCAAAGATCAAGAATTTTGGCGGTATGTTTCATGGTTGCAGTTCCCTTACAGACAAAACAGGTGAGCAAATTGTGGCGATGGACACCACAAATGCCATAGATATTCATAACTTACTTAGCAATACTAAGTTTTCAGCAAGAATTTATGAAAAAATAAAGCAATGGGATTTGTCACATATGGAAAATATATCCGGACTTTTTTCCGGAACGCCAATATCTTCTTTTGATTTGTCAAATAGCAATATACAAGCTAAAAATATATCCAAATTGTTTGCAGGGTGTAAGTCATTAACTACCCTAAATTTGGATAATGTCGTTTCTATGAAGACAGAAAATATTTCTGAATTGATCAGAGGATGTTCCAAATTGACTAAACTGTCAATGAAAAATTGGGATTCTTCAAATGTCACAAATATGGATTCTGTATTTGAAGGAACCACTTCTCTGGATGGTATTGATATATCCTCATTGGATATGAGTTCTGTAAAAAGAGCAAATAAAATGTTTTATCAAGCTGGAGCAAAAAGCATTACACTTGGATGCGAAAACACCTGGGGAAAAATGCATCAGGCAATGAAAATGTTTGCGGATTGTGATAATTTAAGATCTCTTTCATTTCACAATGCAGACTTATCATCTATTAAAAGCGAGTTTGATAACACACACACTGATGCTACAGATAACACTTTGATAGGCAATAGTTGTAAAATAAATGGATTTATATCCAATTGCGATAACTTAACAAGTATTACCATTGACGGAATGAAAATTGGTGGAGATTGCATGATAGACACTTTCTCATGCAACAAAAAATTGCAAACAATCGTATTAAAAAACATTAATGCAGAAAACATAACAGCTTTTTCTAAAACATTTTACAATTGCAGCGAATTAACCTCTCTTGATTTGAGTGATATTAATTTTGGTACATTGACGAATACAAATCAAATGGTATTGGGATGTTCAAAGCTGCAATCAATTAATCTGTCCGGATTAGATTTTTCTGCTGTAAAAACCAAAGATTTTGGATTTGATACCTGCAGTAAATTAAATACCATCATTTGTCCTGATAAAGCTCCTAAAAATGTATATTTATATGAAGGAGACGGATCATATCGTTATGTCGATAAAGACTACGGTACATATAAAACTTTACAGGCAAACAATTTGGAATTAAACAGAGTAAAATCCAATGAGACAAAGCCCGCACCAACACTTGCTCCAGAAGTCGCTGAAAAAGTGCATGAAACATCAGCAGTGGAACCGACTATATCTCCAGTGTCTATTCCAGATAATTTAGAGGACCTTGAGGTCAATGAAATTACTGAAGATTATTCTGAGTCCTTGGCAAATTCTGTGTGGAGCGATTATACAAATGTAGAATATTTCGAATATGATGGAAATATTTGGGTATTTAGTGAAAGTACACTGCTCGGATGCCTTAAATTAGGAGACAAATCAATCAAAACCGGAAAGATCACTATTCCGTATAAAAGCAATACTGCTTCAACTTTAATGGCATATGGCGATGGTACACATAGTTTATTTGCCAGTGTCGATGCCTCTAAAATTACAAACATTACCTATATTGAAAAGGGAACCGGCAGCCACACTATGTTTTTCCAGAAACACTCGCTGTCAGAATTAGAGAATCTTACAGATGTAAGCTTTTTTGATAATACAGCAGATAAAAATGTATCAACCGTATATCTGGTTTCATATGCGCTTTCCGATAATGCATCTATATCAGGAAAAGTAAATGTGACCATCGTTGGGGGAAAATTAGCATTTGCCAATAACAGCGCTTTTGAAAACACTCCAATTGGGACTTTAAGGTTTCAGGAAGTAAATGATGCAGGACTTAACTATGGATACGCAGCTGGAACAAGCATAGAGAAATTAGAAATGCTCAATTGTAAGAAGAACAGTATAACACCAAGAGCTTATGCTTACAGTTCTGCTCCTGCAAGTGCTACAGACGCTCAGGCAAAATCAGTGTTTATCGAATCCAATGTGGACAGTGGCAGTTTAGAATTGGCAGCTAACTGGAATGATACAGAAGAGTTGAGCATAAAAATGTCCAAAAACGCTACTATATCTGTCAGTTCAAGCAGTAATTCGCCTTCTGATACGCCTACATTGAAAAAAATATCATTGTATGGCTATGGCACCACCTATAATCTATCCTCTATAACTATGAGGCAAACAGTAGAAAATTACAAAACATTTGTCGGATCAAATTCTACCGTAATTGTCTCAGACACTATATACGACATAGAAGGTGAAAATAATTCCACTATTATTTTTAGAGGTGCTCAAATAAAGGGAGAAGTAGATGCATGGAATGTAATTTCTGAATCAGCCCCTTATGTATCCGGAATAACTGATAATAATTTTACTGTAAGACATGATTATTCCGGGGATACTATGCCGGCAGGAAGTTTCAATGATATAACCATCTTAGGCACCGCCACTATCACAAAAAACGGAGGAATTTTTTATTCGGGGCTTTATCGTTGTAATTCGCTGTATATACAAAATCTCCAGGCAGGAACCGATGGAATTATTCCTTATCAATTTACAGACGGACAACAACAGCGATGTATAGTTACGATAAAAAATATTGTCAATTCATCCGGAGATATTTTACGGACATATCGTTTTGCGAAGGGCAGTTCAATCTCAGGTGGATTCTGCAGAGAGCTGCATTTACCGGATGGTCTTATCATCAGTTGTTTGAATCCGAATGCAACAGGTTTAAGCGACGGTGAATTTTCTCCAACATTTCGCTATTGTTTTGATGTGTTCGATGTAGATCTGTCACATATGTCGTATATTGGAACTTCCGGACCTTTGTTTGATTTTGACCGAAAAGATAGTGATTGTGTAAATTTTGATTCAGAAATAACAACACCATCTTTTAACGGGGCAAGATTTTTATTTGACTGTAATCATACAAACGATAACCAAAACACAAAGAATACATTTTATAATAATGCAACATTAAATTTCAATGATGGGTTTAAAATGACAAATTATCACAGTCGTTTTGCCGAGAATAACGGTAAAATCAAAAATTGGATTTTTAATGATACAGATAATGACATATCATTTGCAAAGGATATGATTTGGTATTTGGAAGGTGATAGTAATATTTATTTAGGCAAAGGTTTTAAGAATTTTGTCAATACGGCAGAAACTTATGCTTATGATAAAGGAATTTGTGCATCACCCTATAGTTATAATGCAACAAAGATTAATCTTACATTAGGTTCTACATATGGAAATGTAGAATTAGGAGAAAATGAACTATCCAGTTTAGGAAATCAATTTGAATCAGTGACCATAAAAGATGGTTCAACGATACATTTCGACGGGTTTCTGGATCTGGAAAACACACAAACTTTGTCAAAACCCGGATTCACATCCATCATAAATCCGGGATCATATTACACAGGCAACTATATCAAAAAGCTTGATTTGGGAAGAGATGTACAAAATATCGGAGCTATTGATATGCAATGCTTGCTAAAAGCTGCGACCAGTGATAATCGCTTAAAAAGTCTCTATGTGCGAGGCTTAAATACTTGCGTTACTGACAAACAAGGCAATGATTATACAGATGTATCCGATCTTTCTAACGGAAGTTACTTGTTTGATGTTGTTAATGCAGACGACGGCTTAACAATGTATTCTCACTATAACTCAAAATTTTATAAAACCATAACAGAAGCTAAAAAAGAGGGTATTATTGCTGATTATAATTTTGAGACATTGTGTGAATTGGAAGAAAAACCGGGAACTTACATTGCCCCTACAATGGACTCAGAAGGTCAGAGAGTAGTATATTGTCCAGAATGTGGATATGAAGAGATTGAAAAAATACCAAAATTAAAAGCACAATCAGTTACATTTTATACAGAGTGTAATAATGATGCAGCTACAATCCAGAGCTTTGCAGAAGGACGCATTCTCGATGGTACGACATTAGAAGATACCAATGATATCACTATTGATGACACACATGTTATCATCACCGGTGATTCGGTCACAACGAAAGAATACAATACCACTGCAGGACGCATTGGTTATTCTTTTAACGGTTGGTATACTGACGCTGCTTTATCAAAACCACTAGATACAACATCCATGATCACCAGTGGCACTACCATATATGCTGATATGCAAAAAGAAACTTATTGTATCGATTATGTAACAAACGGCGGCACCATAAACTCAGGTAAAGTAGATAGCTACACTCATGGAGATACGGTGAATCTTACACAAGATGTTACAAAAGATGGTTACACTTTTGTCGGTTGGCATTATGCAAAATCTCTTACCGACGATGTAGTAACCACCATCGATGCAAATATGGGTAGGGATATCACTTTATACGCAGAATGGGAAGCAAATGACTTCGATTATAAAGTAAATCATTATATCCTTGATACAGATGGAGTGCACTACACTCTAAAAGAGTCTGAAACTTTTACCGGTAAAACGGATGAGGAAGTAACACCAAGTGTAAAAACATATACTGGATTTACCAGTCCGGATACAAAAACAGTTACTTTATTGTATGGACACGATATTGTAATTGATTACTATTACACCAGAAATCAATACAAAGTAACATTGAAAAAGGACGAAAATATCCAAAAAACTTCCGGTGCGGGTAGTTACTATTACGGAGCAGAAGTCACAATTGAAGCAACACCAAAGACCGGATACAGTTTTTCAAAATGGCAAGATGATAATGATGTGTTGTCTGATAGCACAGTAAACAATACATCCTTTATCCTTGGTGATTCTGATGTAACATTAGAGGCAAAATCACTTATCAACCAGTATGATGTTTCTTACATTGATTGGCTGGATGATACCAGTGTTTCTAACACTGACAAATTAGGCTCCGATGTCACAGCTTTAGATTACAACAGCACTGTACGCGGCGATGATCTGGGAGATGACAAAACTCCTGGCGTTTATTACAAGGGGAGAGTATATGATCGATGTACTGAAGAAACGGTAGGAACAGACGGTGCAACTGTTTATCGATACTTCAAAAACGCATCTTATAAAGTGACTCTTGACTTAAATGATGGTTCTGGAAACATTTTCGATACAGTAAATGTTCAATATGATAATCATTATCCTGCGCTTAAAACGCCATCACGCACTGGTTATACATTTTTAGGATGGAATACCAAATCGAATGGCAGCGGAGATATGATAACTGAAGACTCCATTGTAAACAATGACAGCGATGACACTTTCTATGCAATATGGAAAGCAAACATTTATACAGTATTCTTTGACGCTAATGGTGGTACAGTAACACCAGAGCAAAAAGAAGTTACATACAATACCACATATGGAGAATTGCCAATTCCTACAAGGACGGGATATCAATTTTTAAAGTGGCTTGATGATAATAATAATGAGGTGACTTCAGATACCATAGTAACCATAACAAAAAATCAAACTCTTAAAGCTGCTTGGAAAAAAATGGCACATACACTTACTTTTGATGCAGGAAAAGGAAGCGTTTCACCAAGCTCAAAGATTGTGGCATATGATGATGAATACGGAGAACTTCCAACACCTGTCTGCAAGGGATATGATTTTGTGGAATGGAATTACAAAGAAGATGGGACCGGAGATGCACTGAACACTTCTGATGTTGTTGATACTACAGAGGATGAGACGGTATATGCAATATACAAACCAATCACTTATACCATTCAGTTGGATCCGGACGGGGGAGAAGTCTCCACGAATGTCATCACATACACCATAGAAGATGAGGTGACCCTTCCGGATGCAAACAAACGCGGATATACCTTTGAAGGCTGGGGTGAAAAGAAGATTACAAGCCTCCCTAAAGGAACAACCGGTAATTTGAAATTCAAGGCAACCTATAACGCAATTGTATATAAAATATCCTATGATTATAATACAGGCGTTCTAAAAAATGGACAAAAGAATCCGGACACCTACACAGTAGAAACGGAAGATTTCGCCATTAACAATCCGGTTCGTACAGGGTATAACTTTATCGGATGGAAAATAGGAACCGGTGAGCCGCAAAAAGAGGTAACGATTCATTCCGGTTCTATCGGCGATATTTCAATGATCGCCAAATATAAGGCTATATCTCATAAAGTAATCTTTGAACCAAATGGTGGAAATACACCAATAAAAGAAAAAACGGTTACTTATGATGAATCCTATGGAAAATTACCTCTTCCAACAAAAACTGGTTATGTTTTTATTGGTTGGCTGAATGAAAATGAAGAAAAAATAACAGACAAAACCATGGTTACAACTGTAGAAGACGAAACTCTTACAGCTTCATGGGCGCCAAAGCAACATAATGTGTCATTTGATACAGATGGTGGAAGTGATGTCGAAGACATTGTAGTAACCTTTGATAAACCATACGGAAAATTGCCGGAAACACAAAAAGATGGCTATGATTTCGCCGGCTGGGTAGACGCAGAAAATAAGGTTGTCACAAAAGACGATATTGTCAAGACCACTGAAGATGAAACATTAACTGCAGTTTGGAAGAAAAAACAATATTCCGTAACATGTAAGGATGTTTTAGGGGACTCAACGCATATTGATGCATTGCTTGGAGAAATGACATGGCAAGCTGAATATGGTTCATTCGAAAGCGGAAGCAAACTTGGTACGAATACAGAACGCGGTTTCTATTATAAAGGAAGAGTATATACATCCTGTACAGATGGAACTGTATCCTCTAAGGGATTAACTGTATATCGAATATTTAAGAATGCTACTTATAAAACAACATTCGATCCGAACGGAGGCTCTTTAGATACGCCAAGTATTACCACCGAATACGGCAAACCATTGGGAGATCTCTCTGTGCCAGAAAAAACCGGGCATATCTTTCTCGGTTGGATCGATGAAGAGGATACTCCCGTAACAGGAACCGATGTAACGCCGGACAGAGATCAGACTTTAACTGCGGTATGGGCTGTCAAATCATTTGATGTAGTATACAAAGACATTTTAGGCACACCGCAAAATATTAAGAAAGTGTTAGGTAAAAGCAAAAAAACAGCAAACTTTGGCTCTAAAGTGTCAGGGGCAGAACTGGGAATAAACACTGAACGGAATGCTTATTATGCTGGATATGTATATAAGTCTTCAACCGATGCCATTGTTCACAACAACGATGTCGTTGTATATCGTATTTTTGACAAAGCAAAGTTTGTAATAAATTACGATGCAAATGGCGGAAAAATAACAAACCGTACAAAAACTGTAGTTTACGATGATCCAATTGGAAAATTAGAGATTCCAAATAAGCCGGGAAATAATTTTATTACCTGGAAAGACGGAGATGACGCAATTACGCCAAATACAATCTATACAAAAACTACAGACACAACAATTACCGCTTATTATGAGCCTATCCCTGCGGAGAAGCCGACTGCCAGTCCGACTCCGGCAAAGGAACCGGCTCCAACACCTAGTGCAACGGCGAAACCTACAGTAACGCCAAAATCTGTTGTTCCTGACGCGTACCTTGTATTTTCAAAAACAATTAACAAAGGGGACGCTTTTAAGATTAAGACACTCAATACAAAAGGATGTAAAGTGTCGTGGACAGCAAGCAAAAAAGGAATTGTCAAAGTAAAAGGAATGACTATTAAAGCCAAAAAGAATGGTCATACAAAATTGCGCTGCACAGTTACAAATAAAAAGAAAGTCGTTGTATATCGATTCGGCATCGATATTACAGTGAAAAAAACTGGAGTGCATACTTTGAACACAAACAAAAAAAGAAAGTCTGATTGGGGACGCCCTGAAATGTTGCTTGATAAAACGATTTTTACTAACACAAAGTGGAAAGTAAAATTTAAAAATACAAAACATGCAAAGATTACATATAAGGTAAAAAACCATCGTGTTGTCAAGGTCAACAAAAAAACAAACACAATATATCCTAAAAAAGTAGGATACACATTTATGACAATTACCGTAAAACAAAACGGTAAAACAACAAAATATATGATGCACATAAAAGTACAAAAGCCAATTAAATAGTATTTTCAAATGTGATTCTACATCATTATATTTATTCGATAAAGAGGCTACCAAAAACGGTAGTCTCTTTATTTGTGATATGCCTTGCAACAACCAATGTTAAAATAATCCGATTAGGAATTAGGGTATTTATTAAATTAATGTTGTAAAGTATGAAAGTAACAGATATAATGCTATGTAGTGTAGTTGTTTAAGAATGAAAGAATTCTAATGGAGGACGAAAAGTTATGAAAAAAACACTTAAAAAACACATTGTTGCGATAATACTATGCGGCGCAATAATGACGACACATGTATCTGTGCCGGCTGAGGCTGCATCGAAGGTTTATATAACCGGAAGTCATACTCAAACCGGAAAAGTCTATGGAACAAAGTATCATAAGACAAAAAAATGTAGGTCTTTGAAAAGAAGTAAAAAAAACATTGTCAAAATATCGGTGAAAAAAGCAAAGAAAAAAGGTTATAAGAAATGTAAATTATGTTGGAGGTAGGAAGATGAAAAGACAAATCAAAAGAGCAATAGTTTCGTTCTTATTTGCAGTTTCTCTTGTAATCGCACCTGTACAATCGCCTTGCAATGTAGGGCAGAATATTGTCCTGGCAGCATCTTACCAGAAGAACTACTCCAAAAGTACATATGGTATATTTTCAGGAAATGCTTATAAGAAAGTACATGGCAATAAACCATATTTTTCAAAGAAGCAAAAAAAGAATAAAAAAGCGTTTGAAAAATATTCAAAATTGGACAGATACGGAAGATGCGGGGTTGCCTTTGCTAATGTATGCAAAGCAATTATGCCAACCACAACACGTGGAGAAATTGGATCTGTTCGCCCATCCGGTTGGCGCACGGTAAAGTATCCGGGAGTAGTGCCGGGAAATTATCTATACAACCGCTGCCACTTGATTGGATATCAGTTAGCTGGGGAAAATGCTAATCCAAAAAATCTCATCACAGGAACAAGATATCTGAACATAGATGGAATGTTGCCGTTTGAAAATAAGATAGATGATTACGTGGAAAGTACGGGTCACCATGTTTTATATCGTGTAACGCCAATTTATAAAGGAACAGAATTGGTTGCCAGAGGCGTTTTGATGGAGGGCTATTCTGTTGAAGATAAAGGAAAGGGCATTCAATTTTGTGTCTATGCATATAATGCTCAGCCAGGTGTGAAGATCAACTACAAGAATGGAAATAGTAGCTTAACAAGTAAGAAAAAAAGCACTAAAGCAAGCAAGAAGGCAGATACAAGAGAAAAAGCAAAGTATATTCTTTCTCTGTCTACTAAGAAATATCATCGTCCTTCATGCAGATATGTTTCTTCTATAGCCATAAAAAACAGAAAATCTGTAAAATGGACCAAAGAAAAATTAAAAAGTAGCGGATATGTAGCTTGCAAGGTTTGTTGTCCATGAAAATACAATAAATATCACAAAACCGGTTGAGAAATACAATCGGTTTTATTTTTATCTAATATATTGCAAAAAAAACATTGCTTTAGTCGTGAAAAATGTCAAAACGGTTTGATATAAAGTGTTGAAACAATATGGCTACTCTATGTAATTAGAATACTTTATCATTTTTGCGTATTTATCATACTTATAATGTAATTTAATTGATGTGTGGAGACATTATATTGGTATAAGAAAGGGAAAAAATATGGAACATCAAAAAAATTATTTACTGCATACTAAAAGTAGCAATAAAATAATTACCAAAAGGGATGCTATAGAAAACGCTTTGTATCAGGAAAGTATGGGTATAGAACCGCATTATGCACGATATGACAAAAAAAACCATAAACAACTTTCTCCACTAGGTTGGCTTGTATGGTCGACTTACGAAGATGGTTGTGGAATAGTTTACCGAAAAAAAGAAACCGGAGAAATGATAGTTACAACAGGATGGCAAGGTGATTTCAGCTGCTTGCTTCGAACTTAAAAAACCGCTCCAAGAAACAGAATAAAAAACATCGTTGTATCAAATATAAATAATAAAAGCACGGATCAAGATTTTTGCTGACCCGTGCTTTTGTATTGAAATGTTATAGAAATTGATTAGCTATTTATTTCGATAATGTGTTCCGCATTGAATAATTTCCAGATCATTTCCATTTATTCTGAACACAATCCTGTTTTTCTCGTCAATGCGAACGCTCCAATATCCTGCCAGATTTCCGCTGAGCGGTTCTGGCTTTCCTGTGCATTGATATCCATTCCGGTCGATATCGGTCAAAAGCCTGTTGATTTTCTTTAATGTTTTTTTGTCTTGCCTCTGCCAATAAAGATATTCTTCCCAAGCCTCATCTTGCCATAATTTTCTCATTGGTTCACCTCAAGTAGTTCATGTTCTTTTAGTGTACTTTTACCAGATTTTACATCAGCTACTCGTTTTTCTAACAATATCATATTCTCCCTGCTATAAAAAGGATCTGCTGTTAGTTCAAACGGAATACGACGCTCTCTTGCTACTGTTTTCAAAAAGATATTGATTGCTGCAGACATTGAAAGTCCGATGTCATTTAGCGTATTTTCTGCATTACGCTTTACATCGTCATCAATTTTTAAATTAATCTGTGCCATATAAATCACTCCTTTCTTTATTACAGTATATATCATTTTTATATAAATATGCAAGTGATTTAGTATAAAAATGATACATTATTGCTTTCTTATTTCTATATGCTGCAGTTATCTTATTAAAATAGCTATTTTTTTACATAATTATCATATTAATTGTGTAACTAGATAAAAAGAAGATTGGTGATATCGCAATAAAAAGAGAAAGGACAAAAAATATGAAGAAAAATTTTTTAATTGTTGTGTTGCTCACAGCCATGATTTGCAGCAGCTGCAAAGTATCGGAACATGCTGTCAATAATCTGTCGGATAGATTTGAATCTAAGGTAAACGAATTAGTAGAAGAAAAGGCGTCATCAAAAGTCTTTTCTTCCGGGTCAGTTCAAAAAATTATTGACGGAGATACACTGGATATTCTTCCTAAAGGAGAGAAGAAAGCTGTTCGCGTTAGATTGATTGGAATTGACACTCCGGAATCCGTATCCAAAAGTGATAGATTGGTAAATACGGATTATGGGAAAAAAGTTTCAAAATATGTCAAAAAACTTTTGCCAAAAAGAACAAAAGTCTGGTTGAAATATGATCAGCAGACAGAAGATACATACGGCAGGACGCTTGCGTATGTGTATTATATGCAAAATGAGAAGAAAGTAATGTTAAACAAATATTTGGTAAAGAAGGGATATGCACGAGCTGTATACTATAAACCAAACAAAAAATACAGACATGTATTCAAAAAATGCCATTTATATGCAAAAAAACACAAAAAAGGATTTTGGAAGGACGGATTCAAAACCGCATTTCCAACGAAAAAAGAAAAGGAATACTAAATTTCCTTACAAATCTTTATCGAAAAAAATCATCTTAATATCCTGATATCGTACATGGTGCATGCTGTAATGCTGTACTATGTATGATGGGGTGAAAATGGTGCATGATGGGAGGCGATTCCAATGCATAAAGACTACTAAAAAACATTTCTTATAATAAAGCGATAATATTGTTTCGAAGGTTCTCAGCAAAAGCTGAGAGCCTTTTTTTGTGTATTTCTCATAATAATAGAGTAAACAAAAGATTGATTGGAGAGGAGATGATATCCATGATTTACATAGATACAGACAACTCTTGTGGCGGAAATTGTCCTCCTTCATATAGAAACTGTGCAATATGCAGTTCTAGCGAATACAAATCAAAAATGTATTGCTGCGATGAATGTAAAGAGGAAAGTTCTCAACTTACTCTATATGAATATGAAGGAAAGCAGCTTTGTGAAAAGTGTGTTCTCAAAAGAGTTGTTGGTTCTTTAACAGAAGAGGAATTATCTGAATTGTTGGATGATTTCAAAGAAGAATTGAAAGACTATTTTCAAATTAACGACTGTAAAATAGCTTGATTCATCCTATGTGTTATTATTAAGGCAGACTCTATTATTGGGTCTGTCTTTTTTTTGTATAATATTCCCCCCAAAAAAATTTTTATTATATCCGGGTTGGTGTAATTTTATATCTCTGATATAATAAATTTATAAAATAAAAAAAGCATTAAAAATAGTATAAAGTATTATACAGAAAGGAAGCGATAATATGAAAAAAAGCATGATAAAAGTTGGATTGATTATTAGTGTTATTATGGCATGTACTATGTCAGTGCAAAAGCCGGTACAGGCAAAAGCACTTGACGATATCAAATACACTACCGCCGATGAAAAAAAGGCGAGAAAAATTTATAAGAAACTAAATAAAGGATCTAAAAAGGTGACTTTTACAACAAAAAATTGTAAGAGATCTGTTAATGTAGCCGCTGCGTTAGATGCGATGTATTTTCCGGATGTGTATTTTGCATCATATAGCGAAACTATTGAAGACTATGGTTCAAAATACACTTTAACGCAAAAAGCATTTAAGAAAGCTAAGAAAAAAGAAGCGAGAATCCGAAAAAAAATCAAAAAACAAAGAACATATATTAAAAAAGAAGCGAGAGCAATTTGCAAGAAAGTCTGTGTTTATGATAACGATCGAGATAACCTGATTGCGATTGAAAATTATTTCGTTAAAAATTATACTTTTATGAAAACTGACAAAAACGCTCGGTCTAATTGGCTTGATTGCAGCAAAGCGAGAGCAGACAGTTATAACGGAGTTTATAATCTCTTAAAGAAAAAAAAGGGGGTATGCAGACACCTTGCGAGATTATACAAAGTCATGTGCAATACGATTGGTATAAAATGTGATCTTATCAGCGGTGACACAAATGCAGATGGGTTCTCCGACCATGTGTGGAACATTGTCTATCTTAACGGTAGAAAAATCTACAAAGATATTACATGGGATGTTTGCGAAAAAAACGGATTGTTCTGGACTGAAGAAGTGTCGAGTTCGGATTTTAATGCGACTCATGTAAAAATGCAAAAAGAGACTTTTTTTTAAGGATCCGCGACAGAATTTCTCGGTGATTAACTAACAAATAGCTACTTTATTGAGCAAAACTTAGGAGGATATAGAATAATGGAAAAAGTTACCATAGAACAAGTAGAACAGGAATTTAAAAAACTTGATAAACTGGACCAATCCAAAAGAAATGCAGTGTTAGCAATGACAGAAAAAATCATAAATTACTTTATAAAAGAAAAAGCCGTCTCCGGAGAAAATCCTCTTGTCATATACGGAACAGATAAATGTCCGGATTGCATGAACTGTTTATATGCGATGGATAAGCAAAATGTAAAATATCAATTTCGTAACATAACTGATAATCTGCAATACCTAAAAGAATATACGATGTTCCGTGATTGTTCTAATTGTTTTGCCGATATTAAAAACAAAAACGAATTAGGTATACCTTTTATATATGTTGCAGATCATGTTCAGATTTTAGATTGGAAAAATTTTTTAGCAAATGAGCTGCCAAAAGATGAAGCCGATCTATTCCAACAGTTGGAGGTGGAAATAAAAAAGAACAAATAAATAGCTGTTTTTCTCCTGAATAATCATACTAAAAATGACACTAAATGATATATGGAGACATAATAACATTGGTGAAATTGAAAAGAAAGGGGAACATAATGGATTGCATATTATTTTGTAAAATCCATTAAAAAAAATATGAGTTTATATTTTAAATACGGAGCGATGAACTCTTCAAAGAGTGCAAACATGCTCATGACAAGACACAATTACATTGAACAGAATTTTTCCGTTTTATTGCTAAAGCCGGTAATTGACACCAGAGGAAATAAAAATATCGTGTCTTCAAGAATAGGTCTCTCTGCACCTTGTGTAAGGATATCTGACACTACTGATATTGCAACTTTGGTTTCCGACTATGATGTCATTATGGTGGATGAATGTCAGTTTCTAACAAAGGAACAGGTTAATCTTTTATATCAATTGTCTTTCACAAAAGTTATTTTGTGTTATGGCTTACTAACGGATTTTCGAAGAGAACTTTTTCCAGGCAGTAAACGATTGATCGAATTGGCAGATTCTTTACAAGAAATCAAGTCTGTTTGTCGTTGCGGAAAACGAGCCGTTGCCAATGCTCGTTTTGACAAATATGGAAATATTTGCCTATCCGGAGATCAGATAGAAATAGGTTCTGAAGAAAAATATCGTGCTTTATGTAAAGAATGCTATGAAAAGGAGAAAAAAATGGTAATAACTAGAAGTGGCTGCGGAAATGGACTTGCGGAACACGAAGCTATTGAGCAAGTTCTGGGATCACTTTAATATTTCAAACGAATGTATTGTTAGAAGCCTGTGTGTTAGTATTTATACTAATGCGCAGGCTTTTTTATTTATAATATTTATTTTTTATTTAATTTGTCATACTGATAATGATACAAAATAAAGAAATTGAAAATCAGGCATCCGATGATGTATCGAAGTTGCACGACAGCTTTAACTGATTTTTGAGAGAAAGAGAGGTAATATTTATGGCAGTAACAAAGGAATTTACGGGAGATGTAAAGAAAAGAATTGAAGAAATTGAGCAAGAGGGGTTTTCATTATCTGAACAGGAATCCCGCATCATTTCCCGAAGGGGATATAATCCAGTCAGTTCCGGTGGATGGTTTGACATCAATAAATTGAGTAATTTGGAAACAAAGGTAACTATCTTATCTTTTAAAAATGAAGCAGGTGATTCCAGGTACTGTATTTTTGACGCAAATAACGAAATCATTAGAGAACCGCTATCTCGAATAAACTATCAGGATAATCGAATTAAAAATTCTACTGCATATAAAGTGCATGAATTTTCAAAAAAATTATTTTCGGAAGTTAAATCCATTTTTCATACAGAGAATCTTCCGGAAGAATATCCTGATCAGCACGATATTCTGAAATCGGAAAGCAAAAAATTTTTGACAATGAGTGCTAATGATCTATCTTACATGCTGTACAATAATCTGGCTGAAATCGTAAATAGTCCGGAATATGATACGATGAAAGAAGATGCAATAGAGAAAATTGCCCATAAAACAGCTACAAAATATAAAGAACATATTAAAGAAGGCATCAGGAAAGCTTCTGAAATACGATTGAATTGGACAACAGATGGTTGGGGATCATATCATCCAGGAATAAGCATTTCAGCAGAATTTAATGCTGGAAAAGACCGCCAATACAACATTTCAGAACATTTTTTAGAAGAAATTGATGCTGGAACAAATTCTAGCGGAATGAACCACATTGCTATACGAGTACAGGAACTGGTACGCTTAGTAGCAAAAGAAATGATTGAAAACAATGAAATTGTATTGGATTCTGATACCGCAAAGGATCTTTGTGTTAGTGAAGAAATGTTAAATAAAGTAATCTCATCCGGAGACAAAAAGATATTGAATGATTATTTAACCAGAACAAAAGGAGTTTATGTAGGTGGCTCAGCTCCTGCGATAGACACCGAGGCGCATACTCTGGATGCGGATCTTCTCGATGCGCTACATAAAAACATTTTAGACAATCCAGAAAAAACAAACCCCGAACGGTTGAACAGTGATCTAAACGATTTGTTAAACGATATGACACTATACAATCGTAAATTGTCCAAAAAAGAATGTATCGATATCCTTGTGGATTATATCAACACAACTTTACCGGAATCGATAAGTTACAGAAATTTGAAAGCAGCAATAATACAGCCAGATTTCACTTCTGAAATAAGGAAAGGCGAAAGCTTAAAATCCGTTTCTCATAATTTGCATGAGAAAAGCGAAAAGGGCATGCCTATTTTTGAAAAAACAGACTATTACTATGCCGGAAAAGTGTGGCAACTTATGGAACAAAATGGTGTAAAAACTCATACAAAAAAAGAGCTGCTTCTTGAAGCAAATAAAAAACAAGGAAGTGACAAGCAGCGGTGGTACAGAACGATAAAAGAATCTATTAAGCAAAAAGTGCAAGAACAGGAAATTTCACAAGATAGTCTGTAATAGAATTATACTATTTTTTTTACAAATTATCATATTATCTATGTAAATAATGATGAGTGGAGGCAGAGCATTAACAGCAATGCCTCCTTTTTATATGGAGGAAAAAAATATGGATATTGTAAAAAAAGATTTTGGGCAGCACATTGGAGGTGCAAAAAAAGAGTTATGGAAAATAAACGGTCTATGCACTTGCGATCTTCAGACTTTAAATGCTGCCGAAAGAACCAAATATGTAAACAAGAATAATGTCTGGAAAAAACCAAACTACACAAAAATGGTAGAAGAGGGGCACGATCCTTTGGTAGTTTATTCTATCAAAAAGATAAGGGATGCACTTCCTACAAAACCTCTGACCAGAAATAGACAATCTGTGGAAGACGAACACAAACGGCAAAATCAATTTGTCGAATTCGTATCCGAATTTAGAGATATGGCTATGTCACTAAAAACGGAAGCTGATTTAACACTACCTGCAGTTTTCATTTTTAAAAATGGATATATCGAACGGAAGAGTGTTTATAGTGTTTCGGCGACAGAAAAATGTCATCAGCTTATGAGTAACAAGTTGTATCAGGCTTGTAATATTTCTTCCGGTACAATTGAGAAATATAAGTCTGAAATCAAAAAAAAGCAATTTGGAGTATCTTCAGAAGATAAAGTGCCTTCTGGATTAAGAATTGATGAAACACTAAACGGAAGATTCCGTGTAAGAAAAGGTTATACTATACTCTATGAATGTTATAGTTATGATGAAGCGTTAAAATTAGCAAAAGAGTATAGCAAAGAAAAAAACACGAAAAACAGAAAGGGGAAATTTACTCCAAAGCAGCTAGCTTCCATTGACCGAACAGGTCTTCCTGATATCAGATGTAAAAAAAATGTTTCCGGAGAAGATTTTGTTAAAGATTTTTCTATCAGAGGCGGCGAATTTGGAAACTGGTTATCGGAGAATGATGCTCAATATTCCCTGAATATGGCATATGATGCATTTTATGATTTTGCTCTTGCTTTGGGCGTTTCTCCTGAGGATGTATCGCTAGGAGGAAATTTATCCATTGCATTTGGTTCAAGAGGTAGTGGAAATGCCACGGCTCACTATGAACCGGAAAGAATGGTAATCAATCTCACAAAAATGAAGGGAGCCGGTTCTCTTGGGCATGAATTATTTCACGCCTTAGATGATATTCTTGGCAGAAAATATTATGGATTAAATAAAATGTTATCCGAAGCTCCTTCAACTTCTGTCTCCGAAAGTTTTAAGCATATCGTAGAGACAATGTTGTGGAAAAAACCTACAGAAGAAGAATTTAAGGCAAAAAAAGCAAAAGCGATAGAAAGCAGGAAAATGATGTTGTTATCATTATTTGACCGTTTTCTTCCGGATTCTTCTCTTGAAAAAGTAGAAAGCGGGAAAGAAAAGAAAGAGCAAATTAAGGAATATATGCTGCAACTATCAGTAGTTCCTAAATTAAATCTTGAATTCAAAACTGATTTGTCCGATAAAATTTCAGAAACGATGAAATTGTTCAGCCGTCGCTCGCTGCGAAAAGAGGACAGAAAACAATTATACTGGACTCTTCATTTTTATATTGAAGCGTTGGAGATGACATCGGACAAAATAAAAGTTCCAACGGATTATCAAAAAAATTCAAAAAGAATGGATTCGCTTTATAGTAAACAATCTCATGGTTATTGGACATCTGAATGCGAAATGTTTGCCAGAGCCGGGGCGTGTTTTTTAACAGATATGTTAAAGCAACATGGCGGACGGGATGACTACTTATGCGGTCACTCTGAGCTTGCTTATGGCTTAGATTATGAAAACACTAACGATGATGGTTCGCCAACTATTGTCAGAGCATATCCAACCGGGCAAGAACGAATTGAAATCAACAAGGCATTTCTTGCATGGTTCGATGAACTGAAAAATGCCAATGTATTCGAAAAGCTAAAGGAGAAAACACATGAAAAGAATTTATGATGAATCACTAAAAAATTACAACAAGGATACTATCATTGCTCTTCGTATTCGTAAAGGAGAATTTTACTTCCTTGGATGGATGGAAGATGCTGCTGACTATTCTATGCAAATTCCTGTTAATGTCGAGGCATGTAAATTAGCTCGTAACATTGTTGAAACAGGAGATATTGCAATGGCAATTTCTTTGTGTAGCGGATATAACAGAATGTATAACATATGTTCTCAAAAAGAAGGCAATGAGTATAACGAATTTTTGTCGCATATAAAACCATATACAAATAATGGTGCAGACAAGAAAAACCTTCATGACATTTTCGAGGTTAGCCAGCAGGAACTTCATGATATCTGCGGGGCACTAAGAGACGGAGATTATGTTTTTGTTGTAGAAAATATGGATGAAATATGATGGGTATACATGCTGTGTAATTGTCAATAACTTTTGAAAGACCACTTTTTGTGGTCTTTTTTTTTGTTTTTTTTCATACTATATGTGTAACTAAAAGATAAGTGGAGAAAAAGAACAGCTTATCGTAAAAAAAAATAACACGAAAGGAAAACCTGACAATATGATCAGGGAGGTAAAACACATGGAAAAATCAAGAAGAGTATCAACAAAGGCAATAGCAACATTGGCGTTAGCGTTATTTATGTCTGCATTTTTATGCAGCGGAACAAAAGCTGACGCAGCAGCAACAAAAAAAGTCGCAAAGTCCATTAAAGCGCAAGATGGACAGATAGTGACAGTAGCGCTTGGAGCAAAAAAATGTTCCTTTAAAGCCAAGTCATCCAAACTGAAGTTCAAAATATTCAGCGGCAAAACCGGAAAGATCAAAAAAGTAACTGTAAAATCCGGAAAGCTGCAGAAAACATTGAGAACTTCCGGCAAAAAGAAGGGATCTGTAGTGGTTATTAGAAATGGTTGTAAATACATGTACAAGCTTACAAGGAAAAATGTATCCTATGTCACAAAAACTAGCATCAAGAAGAATGCTGTAGTGACATCAAACAAATCGGTAAAAACAAGTACAGCAGTTAGTACCGAATTTCCCAAAAGCGTAAATTCTAATCCAACAACAGTGCCGGATAAAGAAGTAATCAGCAATGGTGATTCAACTGTTATCATCGACAATACATCCAGTGTAACGGATAATGTCATACACTTATATGTGAAAGATATATCTGGAAATTACCAAAAAATCGCGGACATTCCCGATGCCGGTAGTTTAGCATTAGAATGTAGTGTGTACAATGCTGCGACGAATACTGTAAAAATCCAGTGTGGTAATTACAGCGTTATTGCTAATGCATCAATTGATGCTGATGGGTTTTATTGCATCGATATGAAGCAGATTTTGAATAATAAAACTGCGTATTATACGCAGCAATTTTTCATTTTTTAGTTGATGCATCTTTTATACTTGCAAATCAGCAAACACGATAAGTAAAAAAAATTCAAAAGGACCTTTGATTAGGTCCTTTTGTTTATGAAAAAAGAAAAAAGAGAGGGTATTATCCTATACCAATATTTAGTCGTTAAATATAAGTTTAGCGACTAAATATATGCATAAATCATACATTACCTTTATTTTTTCATAAACACATCGTATTTTGAGGTATACCTCAAATAACAATTTTTTTCTTACAGGCTTTGTATTATCCTTTATTCTGATCTCAAATATTCTTTCGCATTATTCAAAATCAAAATTTAATATAGTCTTTATACACACCTGCCTGATCTGTGTATTTTTAAGTATGTAATACATAATATATTTTCCTTTCTATGCAAAAATTTGAAGATAGTCACATAGAATGGAATCTTTTCTAAATAGAATATTATATCAATCTGTCAACCTCTCTTTTGAGACATTCAATTTGTTGAATTGCGTTTTCTAATATCATATTGTCATAATTAACAGCATTTTTCTGTAATGACACACAACCTTTTATATATGTGTCCAAATCAGCCTTTATTTGTAGCTTCATTTCTTCTACTTTTAATTCTATCTCACTTTTAACTCTCGACATAGTCTTTTCTCCTATTTTTCTTTCATTATCTGTTCAGGATCCTGCTTCATAGCATCAATATACATCCGCAAAGCTCTTTCGGTCGCAACCGTCTTAGTTTTTCTGTTTCAATATCTTCCATTGGCTTAACAAATACGATTTTGTGTGTCATATTGCCCCTCCTTTCCATTACTCAATCGGTTCTAATACTGAAAAGTATTTTACAATAATTATATTGGATATATCCTATATTGCCAATATAAGATGTATTTTTTTCTTTTTTATACTCAAAAGGCACCAACTAATTTTCAAAAGTTGATGCCTTCCTTTATTACAACACAATTTCTCTTTATTTTTTGTATACATTACCTATCCCATATCCGGTCTGCTCCAAATCTCTTTTGACAAGATTTTTTATATTGTCAAAATCAGCATCGGTGGCATATGTAACATCTACCTCAATCAATAATTTTGTTCTCACAAACCTAGTATTGTCTACTATTTTGATTCCTAGAATTTTTTCAAACTTTTCAGAATCAAAATTCGGTATAGACTTTATGCACACTTTCTCTTCGTCGGTAAGATTATCCCACCATTTTTGTGCCTTTTCCACTTGATCTGTACACCTTTTCAAAAAGCCGCCTGTTATTTTGTATTCCGGGTGAAATGTTTTTTCATCATATGTCATATCTTCTTCGGGAATCCATTTAGATGGAGATATTGTGCTAAATAGAGGTAACATTATTGCTCTTGCGTCCGAATCGACCCAATCATCCATTGTCCAATCAGATGGTTTGTCAAAAAAAGAAAGACACGGGGGTTGAGTGTTAAAAACACCTGTATTATAATCTCCTGCATTGAAATCACCTGTGTTTTGATCACCTGTATTACAGCTACCTGTATTGCAATTACCTATATTGTAATTGCCAGTGTTTCCATATCCGACATTGCCAAATCCGGTATTTTCCCATCCATTATTGTTCCATCCCGTATTACGATAACCAACATTACCATTACCAACATTATTGTTGCCGACATTGTAATTTCCTTCATTTCCATCTCCACAATTATAATTTCCAATATTATTAATTCCATCATTTATATGTTTCATGTTTTTTTCCTTTCACTCATCATATCTGCGTTTACCATTCTTCATATCTCTTTTCTACTCCGTCAGTAAAAGCAATCGTTACTGCCTGTGGATACTTTTTGTTATTTTTGTTCTCCTTTCTTTTATGTCGTAAGTTTTTCCTCCAGCCTTCTTATTACAGTATTAGTATTTCTTCCAAAATAACAATCTTATTTGTGCAATAATTTATATCATCATCTGTCGAAATATTTCCAATCGCATCTATGACACAAATTCTTGTATCATTTGTTCTACTATAATATTCATAGCAATCTGCTATTGATTTACAGAAATGAAATCCTTGCTTGTCCGGAATAGGTTTTCCATCAAATTCATATGTATGACCTATTTCATACCGAAACCCTCTGCAAGTTAAATCTTCGTTAAATGCCTTAAATCCTCTCATTTTCTTATCTTTTCTTTTTTCCTTAAATCTTCTCATTTTCTTATCCTTTCTTTTTATGTCATGAATATTCGTCTCCAGACTCCTTTTAGTTACATAATTAATATGATAAAACAAAAAAAATTTGTAATTTATCATACTAAACATGTAACTAAAAGATATATGGAGACAGCAAATCTTCATTTTACTCTCCGTTTAGGAGCAACAACGCTCCTTTTAGGAGCAGAAAGATGAGGTAAATTATGGATAGTATAAACGAAAAATTAGTAATTTCACTGAATGAATATGTAGATACAATGAATGTATGCCGCCATGGTGACGCTTGTGCTGCTTTAGAATTAAATTCTGAAAAGGGACAGGCTTATGATAGAGCCATAGCATTAAAGGACATCATTAAAGGAATTCAGACAGGCGAATTTGAGATCACAGAATTACAAGAACTGATTTCAGAAGGTATAGAATCTCGATATTCTTTGTCTGCAACAAATGATGCCATGTTGAAAAAAGAATACGATAACATACATCGCTACTTATCGTGTGAAAAAAGAACAGCAGAATTCGGACCTGTTTTGCAAATACCGGTAAATGACAGTATTGCTGTCAAAGTAAAACCGGATGCTATTTTTGTAAAAAAAGATCTGAATACGCTCGAAGTAGAAGGCGTATTCTACAAAGCCGGCAATCCCACAATAAATCAGCGAACAGGAATTAAAGCAGATGCTAAAACAAAAAATATAATTGAATGGTTCAAACTATGGATGTTGTGCAAATATCTGAATGTTTGGGTTTCATGCAATAAAAAAACATTAGGATTACAAAAAGGAGAACCGTATTATGTTACCGCTTCTTTTTATTATATGTGCAAAAGCACTGATAGTAAAATTCCTAGAGATATGGATTTTTTCTCAGGTAAAGGCGGCAATATATGTTCTTTGATTCAAAAAAAGACATTTGGTATCAATACAAATCAAGAAGAAACATATGATAAAATCTTTGAAGACTTTATTTTACAGAGAGAAATTGGGGTTGAATGCAGTGAAGATGATTGCAAAAATTGTATGTCGAAGGCTAACTGCCGGTATACAAAAGCCCCGGTGTCGATGACAAAAAAAACAACATCAATCAGAAAAAAAATTAAATTATCCGATGAACAGAAAAAAATAGTCGAATTTACTCACGGCTGCGCAAAAGTTAATGCGACTGCAGGATCCGGTAAAACCGAATGCATGACAGAACGCTCTAAGCGATTAATTGCTTCCGGCGTCAAACCCTCCGAGATTTTGCATATATCGTTCACAGACGCTGCCGTTAAAGAAATGAAAGCAAGGATAGCAGGAAAATGCCTTGGGGAAAAAATTAATATCAATGAAAATGATATTTGTAGTTATACTTTCAATGGGTTTGCTAATCTTGCTATTGGTGCTTTTTATCAAGAACTAGGTTATACTGCCCCACCTAAAATTTTGACTGCTGAATTCGAGTTAGACAAAATCGAAAAAATATGCGAAAGTGTTGGAACTATCCCTGACGCAGACATGAAGTCAGTCAAATACATTGGAAATAATGTAATTCCAACCGTAATACTTAATTGTCAAAAAGTGTTCAGTAAAATCAAGGAATTAAATCTTGATCCTAATGCTAGTGACATAATTGATAAATTACGCATAGGGCTTAAGGACAGTGGGGTTTTATCAAATCTATCGGATAACACATTAGATACATTCGTGAATATGTATAAAGATTATGATAAAAGCTTAAAAATTGATAATTTAGTGACATTCGCAGATCAGGAGCCTCTCATGTACAAAGTATTAGAGTTACATCTGGATTATTTTGAAAATTTGGGATACAAGCATATTGTAGTTGATGAGTTTCAGGACTCAAACACGGTTCAAATGGATACAATAAAACTGCTTACAGATTGCAAATGTTTTGAATCTCTAATGGTTGTTGGTGATGATAGCCAGGCTATATACAGTTTTCGAAATACAACTCCCGAGTACATTATTAACTTTGAAAAATACCTTGGAAAGCCTGTTGAAGAATTATTTTTATCTGAAAATAGGCGCTCAACTCCAGAAATTATCGAACTGGCAAACAAGGTTAATTCTCTTAATATAAACAAGATTGAGAAAACCATGATTGCTACTCGCGAATCAGGTGAAAGCGTTCATGTCAATGGATTCTATGACACAAAATCGGAGAATGTTGCAATTGTCAATGAGATCAAACGCTTAATCAACGAAAAAGGCTATGCGCCTGAAGATATAGCGTATATCGCATCAAAAAAAACACAATTAGCCGCAATGGGCACTCTCCTATCAGAAGCCGGCATTCCGTGGATTATGAAAAATCCAATGAATTTGATGGAAAACTCAAGGGTAATTGGTGCATTGTCATTGGCTGATGCTTTTTATGACCCAGACAGTACAGTATATTATTTTAATTACCTGGTGGCAAAATATGATGGAGAAATCTTTGAAAAACATTCTGTAGAAGACATAAAGGAAGAAATTGCTCAAATGCAGAATGTATTTGCCAATATCTATATGTTGGAATTCGAGCAGCAAAAAAGAATCTTTCATGAATATCTTGAGCTAATTCGTAAAGATGTAAAAGATGAATTGTATGATTATTTTCTGGAACTATTATATGCCAATGAAGACCTACCATCCGAATTGGAATATACTCGAATCTTCAAAAAATATGGTTCTCAAATGGCGAAGAAAATGGATCAATCTTATGAAGGCGTCGTTTTAACAACTTGTCATTCTTCTAAAGGCTTAGAATGGTCTGTCGTCTTCGCTTCTATTTCAGAATTTGATTCAGAAAAAAATGGATTCCATAAACGCAACTCGAAAGGGATTGAAGAAATGCGGCGGTTGTTGTTTGTTACCATTACACGCGCTAGAGATATTCTATATCTCTCCGGTAAATATGTGGCATATGGTCCAAAAAATGATCGCACATATAATATGTTTCTAAAAGAACTTTATGAGATTGTGGGGAAAGACTATCAACCTATAGATCCAATGGAAAAAGTCAAAGAAGAAGAAGCTCGAGTACGGCGTAATGCGAAAGCCAGAGAAAGAAATGCAAGAAAGCGTACAGAAAAAATGCTGCACAATAATGAAATGTCCTCAGAAAGAAAGGCGCAATATAATCGATTAACTAAAAATGCAAAGCAGATTAATGTTGATGATATTATTGCCGCCTACTCTTCCATTAAATAAAGTTTGATGGGATTTTGAAATATATCCATATTTTTTTAGACCGATTCGTTTTTTGAATCGGTCTTTTTATTTCTGTTTTTTTTGTTTTTTTTCATAATGTATATGTAAGCAAAAGTTAGTTTGGAGTTATGAGTGTGGAATATATGAAAAATACACCCATCTACAGTTTGCGGACTCCCGGGACCCCTGTACCCCGTAAGTACAGTTGCTATATATATTACCTTTTTTATGAGTCCTTATATGTAGATAAGGACCTTTTTATATAATCTACTCTTTTGAAAAGTGTCGACATATTACTGTCGGCACTTTTTTTTGCGTTTTTTCATAATAAATATGAATGCAATTGACGATTGGAGTTCCAAAAGTGAATTGTAAATAAATTTTAAAGGGAGGAATACATATGCGTATTTCGAGAGTCAGAAAAGAACAGGAGATGTTAAACAAAGTAAACGGACAGGTATATCGGATTTTATCCGTTAATAATGAAGATTCTGCTGATGTCAGTGTAGCAATTGCTGCTGCTGTGGATCCGGAAGATTCGAAAAAGATACTGCCTGGAACGAAAATTGAAATCAATGAGAAAAATTGCATTTGTTATCGTTTTTTGCGGGATCCAAACCCACAAGCAATTCCAGTGGAAAGCGACTACAGCATTCAGAATGGTATTCTGTGTTTCAAAAATTCTCCCGCTGTTGAGGAACAGGGTGAGTTAGTATTTCTTGATATTCTCTTAACAGCCCCAGGAGCTATTTTATTAACAGCAAAAACCGATGATGAAAATTGTGTCGCTCTAATAGAATACCGACCAGACAGCAAAAGATTTGTAAATTTTGCAGAATTTGTAGATCTCGCAGATAAAATGCCGAAAGAATTTTTGGTTAGAAAATTGCTTAACGGAAGTAATTGCGCTTTAATCGGCGGTATTAAAAGCCATTTAGAGGATGATACAGAGAATAAGAAAAGATTCTTAGACAATTACTTCTTGTATTTGTACAGCAGAGGAACAATCAAGCCAATTATTCTGGACGATAATTTGGTTTTTGACAATGATTTGAGTGTCAAATACCTCACGAGCGAAACAGATAAAAATATTGATTTCTTCTTAAAATGTACTGCTACGGTAGATGATACTAGGGAGTTGCATGAGATTTCAGAGCCGACATATAAATCATTCAGAATGTATTTGAATGATAACAAAATCTCTTTTTTCAGCCAGGGACCAACTATTAAAGTGCCTGAGGATGAGTTTCTGGTGTCAAAATCAGAAGCTTATACAATGGTTGTAATTGGCTCTAATTTTGTACTGATCGGCGACGAATTAATCAAATCATCTGATTGTGAGAAGTTGAAAGCCACTCCTTATTTGATTGATATCCGAAAATCTGACAAAACAACCTATATTTACACTTTTACAGACAAATCCTGCTGCAATACAACGGTTATGTCTGTAACTATGACTCGAGATCGAGGCAGAATTGTAAAAATAGATTAAAATTCTGAAATTGCTACTTTTCACTTTATCGGAAGGCGACTTTGTTACATACAAGGTCGTCTTTTCTATTTTTTTTACTTTTTTTCATAATATTAATGTAAGTTAAAGTTTGTATTGGAGTCATGAGGATGTATAAAACACCCATCTAATGTTCGCGGGCTCCCAGTATTCTGTACACTGCGCAAGTACAGTTAATATATACTTATTCCCTTCTTGGTAGAGTCCCATCTATAGATGAGGACTTTTTATATAACCTCCTTGTTGATAAGGTGTTTACATTTATGTAGACACCTTATTTTTTTTCATGTTATTGATCATTTACTTTGCGAATTACTAATCTCCTGCCTTTTTTTTGCTATTTTTCATACTATATATAAGTGTTACTGATGATTGGAGATTTAGTATAAAGGAGACAAAAATATGGAAATATGCAATACCAAGAATATGGATATTCTCAATAAAATTTTTAATTTATCTAGCTACAATGAATTATGCCCAGATGGCAAAACCATTGTTGTAGATGCTGTCAACGAAATAAACGAAAGAGGTTATGGAGTAGTCTTTACTTCGTGTCAAAAAAAAGCGGTATTAGACATCCTAGAGCAAATGTTCAATTTAGGTCCGTTGTATACTGACTATGATGGTCTGTTTTATATCATTCATATTGATGCATATACAATACAGACACTACCCGTTGAGATTTATGATTGTCTCGTTGAAGCAGGAATGAAAATGCCATATGTTTCTTAAGTAGGAACGCAGAGAATAAATTCTCTGCGTTTTTTTTGTGATTTTTCATATTTGTATTAGATACAGTATTTTATATCAAAAAAGGAGGATATATCATGGCTAATGCATCAAAGCAAATGTCGAGAGCTATGTTAGAGGTTATTGATGGATTTTTATCTGTTACTCTCTTTGATGACTCAAAGCGAGAAATCAAGGTAGCAGCCGAAAAATGTCGTGTAAATTATTGTACGCCTTACGAAGCTCATCACATTGCAAAAGAATTGAAAAAACGCGGACTTCCTGTAAAAACTGCTTTTGAGATAAATCACGATACACTTTCATCTATGATTGTATATCCGGAAAGTTATGGTCCGTATAGGAGTGTATCTCAATTAGTGGAAGAAATAACGCAGAAGGCAAAAGAACAATATGTGGAAAAGCGAAATCTTGCCACCGACGACAAATTTCACAAATACGCTACATTTAAAGGAGTCAGTCAAGCGGAATTATCTTTGATTGAGCAGCAAGCAAAGATAGATTATCCGATACACGCCGAACATGAAAAGAACAAATCGAGTTACGAGGTTGTTGTTTTGGAAGAAAATTCTCAGAAATTTCGCAATGATCTTCTTAAAATTCGGTACGAATTAGACAAATTTCCGCCTGAAAGAAAGTCGTTGGAATATGAGTATGACATCAAAAATTCAGCTATTAAGCATATAATGGTTCGCAAAGATTTTTATCTTGCTTCTGCTGATAAAGATGATAATCTTATTCTTGAATATGATGGAAAAAAGGATATCATGAAAATTTACAAAGGTGGAAATGAATTACAGGCAATCTCAAGCGATAAAGATACAATGGAGCAAATGATAAAAGATTTTTCTAAGCCCGTACTTATGGAAAAAGAACAATTTCGTTCAAGCGCAGCGTTGGATATTTATAATAAAAAAGCAAAACATTACATCGCTGCTGAGATTGAGGACAAATTAAAAAAATACCATGAAGTCAATCAATTGATAGCCGAAAAAGCGTCTGTTATCAGCCAAACATATGATATAGACGAAAATGAACGCGGTCAATTTGATATTTTTAAGGATTCACAAACCTTCGGAAATTTCATGAAACATATTATAGAAGAAGTTGAAGAAGAACGAGGGGAAGATTTGCAACTTGAAAGCAAACTTCTAAATGACAAAAATGAACTGGATATTATTTTTTCGAAGTTGTCCTCCATCAATAATTCAATCGAAGTTGCTTACAGCAGAGAAAAAATTTTGGATCTCACTCGGGACAAAAAGACTTTCGAAGCGGAAATACAAAAGGAACAGCTTGAAAAAGAGAAACTTACAGACTTTATGTTGGCATTGTCCAGGCAAATGCCTCAACATGCTCAACAACAAAAAGATACTGAACAAGAACTTGACTTTGATCCCTATGATGATTTCTGATTAAAGAATGCTTTAATAAATGAATATAGTCAACAAAACCGTCATATCATTCTCCTCTGGTATGGCGGTTTTTTATTTTAGATATAACCATCGTAAATAAACTCTCCCCAATAATTTTTTTCTCATAATATAAACAGGTAAAAATATAGAGAAAGGAGAAAAGCATGCTTAAGTTGCATGTAAAAAAAATGACAATAATAGATTTTATAAAAGCAATTAATAGTTCAAACGAAGAGACAGGGGTATACACCGGTGTTTCTGTTATTGAAATGGAAATTAACTCCTTAACCAATGAAGGAAAAGAAATTAGGACTGTTTCTACTGCAGGCGTTTCTGTTGAAATTGAGCAACATAATAATTTTTATCAGCTCAACATTACATTTCCGCGTTCAGGAGACAATACATTGCGTTTGATGCATATGGCTTTAAATGATTACGGGAAACGCATCACCAATATTATGGAAGAATATAAAAATACAGACCTTGAAAAAGAAATATGGCTGCCTACTCTCAATTGTATTTTATCCCCGTCTTCTTTGGCAGACACCGGATATATCATAGCAAGCGCGCCTGTATTTTGGGCAGTACAACCTTCTGTTCCTGGTAGCAACAATTTGAATATGCTATGTGTTGTATTTCCATTAGAAAATTTGTCAATGGAAATGGAATCAGTAGATTTGGAACAGGCAATTGCTGAAGTAGACAGAGAAATGAAGGAACAAGAAAAAAAAGAATTCATGGGACAGGAAGAATATTACAACAACATTAAAAGGAGACAAAATGAAAAAGATTCATTTTTTAACTAAATTCTGCCGGTACGCAAGCTGTGTTTTAGTAACTGCGCTATTATCTATACTAATCTCACACTCTTTCGTTCAGGCAAATAATACAGATAATGGAACAATCATAATAGAAGGAGTATGTTATAATGATGCAGATGCTGTTATTAATGTCGAGATAGCCGGAAATGATGATGTTTATTCTATTCAGCTAAAAAAAACTGATATAGATGATAATGGAAAATATTATAAAACATTATCCGCCCCCGCAGGCGATTATACACTATCAGATCTCACGGTAAATGGAGATGAAGAAAGTGATTATTCCGCAACTACAGATGTCCTATCGCTGCAAAAAGATGGAAAAATCACATTTTCCTTTACAGCAACATGCCGGGAAGAATACCTTACTAAGGTTGTCGATAGTATCGATGACGATCCGATACTTACTGTCCCACCAGATTCAGCAATCAAAAATGCACCTGACATTAATGATTCTCCACAGAAACAAAGAACGAATAAAAACAGCACAAGAAATAAGAAAAATAACAACATAGAATATATACGCCTCTTAATCATAGGTGTTATAGTTTTTTTTGCTGTGTTCGTGCTCCTTAATGTTGTGCGAAAACTTCAGCAGATTAAAAGAAGTGAAAACTATTGAATGTAAATAACAATTATTTTATCCATAGCATAAGCAGGAATGTCGCTGTTGTTCCTGCTTATGTTATAATCAGGAAAATTTCTATTCATTATTTTTCCATAACGATCTCATGCTCATTATAATGCTGCTTTCCCCATTTTGCCATAACATTAATTGCTTCTGACATATCCTTGCAGCGATTCCGGTCAGGATGATTGCTTAAATAATACAATAGGTAATCATAATTTTTTGATTTCTTTCGCATTAAATCCTCATCCTCCTGTTCGTATTTCGAAATTGTCTGTTCGTATGAATGCATTGTTTGCTTCATTCCTAATACTCTAGTTTCTAAGCGTGATATTTTTTTCTCCAATTGTTTTTTTTCTTTTACATGCCTTATAGACATAACATCAAATGTTTCATTGGCTCTGTCCAATAATATATCAACCGTATCACCTTGTTGTTTAGTAAGACGATTTTTTATTTCTTCGTTTGATAATTCCCTGTTGTAATTTCGCATTGTTTCATGGTGAGATTTGCTTCCTTTTTCCCCTCTTGCCAATCCATGTTTTTTACCTACTTGTTCATAAAATCGTTCTTGGCGCATACAAAATTCTTTAGCTCCAATTCCTTTGTTGACAATGCTGTCGTAATTAAGTCTTCCATTTTTGTTGATTGGTTGAATAATAGCATGCATATGTATATTTTTCATTGGCTTTTTTGTATTCGGATCATAATTTGCCTGTTCATCGTAGTGACAAGCTACAGCAATTATGTTTCCTTGATCTGGTGATTCATCGAATTCATTCTTCAGCCATTTTATACAGTCTTCTTTCCAAGCTTCTAAATCTATTTTATCTGCCGCTTCAGGCGAAAAGTCCATTATAACTTCAAATGCTCTTACTGCATTGGATTTTACTTTAATATCACCAGGTTCTGTTCCATAACCAAATTTATGTAATCTTTCTTTTAAGACTGATGTGATATTGTTTGAATTTGGCATTATAATATAATCATTATATTCACTCAATTCCGGGATTACATTTTTCACATCATCAATTCTGAAATCATGGCGAAACGCACGACTTGCGTCGTGAAATGTTTTTAGTTTTTCAATCCTATGAGTTCCATATGGTTGTCCTGCATCATTTAACATACCGGTCACTCTCCTATCTAAATATTCCAGGCATACATTTCGTCTTGTATGTATGAAATAATACCTGGTTGAATAATTGTAACTCCCTCCGGCGCCCGAATACCGATCTGTATATTTCCGTTTCGTTCGCGATATTTATATACTTTTGCATTGAATTTTACATAATCACCCTTTTTAATTTGCTTTGTTAAAAATTTCTTTTTGTCGATTACATATTGTTTTCTTACAAAATCTTCTTTTCCGTTATATTTTATAAGCAACCCATCAAAATATACAGTATTATTTCGTTCAATGCTGCTTACATATCCTTCAAAAGATGCGATTGGATTTTCATTTCCGCCCTTTTCATAACATTGTGCTAATATATTATTATACATGTAGGTCACCGCCTTTCGTTTTCTCTATAGTTAATATGATAATTCTTCAAAAAAATAGAATTACGGTAATTGCCATATGGAATCTGTACGGAAGTTGCCATAGTGAGTATACGGAAACTTTTTGATGGATGACTTAAAATAAAAAGATGGGATATTATTTTATTTTTAATGGAATCCATAATACTTCTACTAATGATCCTGTTTTAACAAATGTTTGTACTAATTTCTACTACATATGCTTTACTCTAATTCTCAAGATAGATAAAAGAAATGGAAAATTCTTTTTACCCATATTCGAAATATTATCAATGAAAGCTCGAATCTGTTGAAAATTCAAAAAAAATGATGGATTTAACGCTTGTTTGTATACTCTTTATCCATAATGGATGAAGTTTTATCAGTTGAACTTATATCCATTAACGATCAGAAGCCGTAAGAATGGCTTAAACTCCAGTACCGGAAATATATAAAAAGTAATAGATGAACCAAAATCCATTAAGACACGAAACAAAAAACATTAAAAATGCAAAAAAATATCGAAATAAATGCAGGAAAATAAAATATATCATTTTTTACCATAATGGATGATGTAAATTCCATAATGGATGCATCCCAATACGAATCTCATTTCAAATAAAATGGATACCTGTTATCCATAATAGATAAATTCAAAAATTTATTGATAATATATTTTTCCATAATGGATAGCGTAATACAAAATGAATCATGTAACCAAAAATATGCAGCCACTATTGCAAGTGCTTTATTTTCGTATATATGTTCGTTTTACAACAACAAGTGATATAAAAATTTAAATATGTATTATAATTTTACAATAACAGGTGATGTGAAATATCGAAGTAAATCTGCATTTTCACAGCAACATATGATGTCAAATTTACATTTGTATTATTTTTTACAATAGCAAGTGATGTAAAAATTTGAACATGTACTATATTTTACAACAATAAGTGATGTGAAATTATCCATTATCGACAAATATTACATCGAATAGATGTAATAAAATCTTGTATCTTTTATTATTACTTCAATAATGAATAATCAAATATTCCTTAATGGATGAAACTTTTTATATAAGATATATCACTTTTTTTAAAATCATCATTTACATCATTGACATCACTTAATTTTTTGAAACGATAGAAGTGCTAATTAACCTATACATAACCCGGTATTTAACTAAAATTATCTTCCATTTTTCCTCTACTTAACCCATATTAGTGTTAGCATCTAAATAGTACAAAACAAATTTACAATCGCTTTATGCCATATCCAATGGTCTGTCATTTGTTTTCCCTTGTAAATATTCAAGTACATCAGCTCGACCGCCATATCTACAATGAATTTCTACCATCTTGCCTTGATCATACAACCATCTTGCCGCCGCATATCTATGCCACCCATCTACAATAATAGGTTGAGGAAGAATAAATCCATTATTACACTCGTTGTCAATCTCAATATCTCTAATTTCCTTTGGATGATTGATAAAATAAATAATTCTTCCTATATGCCATTCTTTTGATTTTTGTTCTAATACAGGATGTTCCCATGTATCACCATATGGTTCAGAAACTTCTGAAATAGCATCATGTATTGCAACAGAGATATTATCCAAATCAATTTCTCCTGTTTCATCCCAAGACCAATGTTCAGTTGGCAAAAATTCAATAAGCCGGTCAATTCTAATAATATCTCCGTTGTATTCGTCTAATGGTTCAAAATTCCCATGCATTTTTTACTCCTTTCCAAAGCAAATCATCGTTTCATTACTTTAATTATTAACTTTTCTCCCACAATGAGGACAAAAATTATCATCATTCAATATCTCATCATATCCGCATGATGTACACTTGAAATAATTCATTGAACCATATGCAGTAGTGACATAATCTCCAGTTTCAACAAGTGTTGTTGTATTATTCTGCTTTTCGTTGTTGTTTTCCATTACAAGTAATTCTCCTTTGTTAATAACTACAATTTCAATGTATTATATGTTCTTCTATATATCTCCATGTAGGGGATTGCATATGCACTTTCTTTGCTTGTTCCATGTCTCTATAAACTCCAATTATCTTATTAGTTGATTCAGCATACTCAAATACAATATATATTGTCATATTTACCACTCCTCACATTGCTAAATCTTTAAGTAATTCTCTGTTCTCTGGTGTATCAAGATATGCTGCCAAATTTTCGTCATCAAATTCCATATCATGTATGATTTTGATTCCGTCTTTTTCAGCTTGTTCAGCAGCTTCATCATCACTATCAAATATCATCATGCAATCAAGCCTCTGCATATGTTCTGCACCATTTCCATAATCAGATGTAAAAACTCCATATCCTCTTTCCGCATCTTCTCTTGTAAATCCATTTTCCATAGCTTCTGTAATTAACTCTTCTGTAATTAGGAAACTCTTGATTCATATCTCCTTACAGCGCTTTCACTGTACTAATTTATTTTCTCCTTCTTCGGCTAAAGTATAGTCGCTACCGGATACAAATTCTCCATTTTCGTCACATTTGCAATACTCTAACCCATATTCTTCGACATCGTATATACAGATTCCACGACTGCAGCTACATTGATATTTACTCAATTCTGCTTTCGCTTTGTCCTTGTCATCAATAGACCATCGTTTTATTTCAGTTGGGTCACTGTCTACACCAAAAATAGTATCTCCCCTCTGAAATTTCTTAAATTCCGAATATGATAATCTTTCTTCTCCTCGCAATAATCTGATCGTATTATACATAATGACTTCATTTCCTTTCCGTTTATTATATTATCAGTTGCTATTTTCGGCAAACAAAGGTAAATATCAACTTCACTATATACATTATATTAAATCTTCCATCGCCTCACAAACTCGGATATAGCAAAAAAAACAGGAAGAAAAATAATCTTTCTTCCTGTCACTCATATATCATTATGATTGTTGAACTAATAAGACTCTTTGTAAAAGTGGAGTTATTGCAAACACTTTTGTTCCATACTTTTCATTTTGGAATACAACTTTAATTTTATCTGCAGTAATAGAATCAATAACTCCTGTTCCGTATTTGTTGTGCTTAACCATAACCCCATCCCCAATGGAAGATATGTAGTCTTGATAACTTTCTGTCAGCTTTGTGGGACTAACAGGCTTTTTTGTATAACCGGTAATTGCCGCTTGATATTCCTGCTTATATGTTCCAGCTTTATGCGTTATTATTTCTTTTTCTCCGAAAAAATCTCTGCAAAATACGGACCGTTCCGGTAAACGGAATAAATAGAGATTATTTTTTGCTCGAGTAACGCCTACATAAAACATACGCCGCTCTTCTTCGTAGATGCTGATTTTTTCTTTATCCTTTTCAGAAGAAGATACAACTGTCTCCGGAAAAACTCCATCTTTAACATCGATCATATAAACGGAATCATACTCCAATCCCTTACTCGAGTGCACGGTAGAAAATATCATTCGTGCATCGGGATCAAATTTTTTATATTTGATCAGATCTCTGAGTGTATCTAACCGATCCAAAAAAGACTTTATTGTTTTTTCGGGAATCGTTAAATTTTTTAGAATTGTTACTTTGTTTTCATCGAGCCCCGCTTTTGTAAGGTAATTCATATAATTCATATCATATAATACTCTTTTTAATGCTTTTGTCGGTGTTTCTCCTTTCATTTTTACAAAGTGCTGCTGAATTGCGGCAATTTTAGCAACAACAGCCGGTTTCAACATTCTATTTTTTTTAGCTGCACTTAATATGGAAACCCCTGTGGATTTTGCCGTCTGGCAACAATAATAAGCTTGACTTTTTTTCAAATAGATAGACAGCTTATAATAAATTTTCATAAAAAGCTCTTCATCCATTGGATTTAATGCAAACTTAAAAATATTGATAATATCCGTTACCACACGATTTCCGAAAAATGTAAGTTCTGCATTTCTCATCCGGTATGGAATGCCTTTTCTTTCAAACAGATCTATAATCGGGATGGCACTTTCGCTGTTACGATATAGTATTGCTGTTTGTTTGTCTGTCGTTTTTGCAACATCTAAAAGATATTTGTACTGCTCCTGTTGTGATTTTACAGGAATGGACGAGACTATACTGGTTGCCTCCCTTGTCGGTTTTATATGTTTCTTGTGTCTCATGGTATTCATTTGAATAAAACGATCTGCAGCCGTTACAATATTAGCATTTGACCTGAAATTTTCTTCCATTAGAAGCACTTTAGCTTCCGGATAATTCTTTTCAAATGACAATAGTGCTTTTGGATATGCTGCACGGAATCCATATATACTCTGATCTTCATCTCCTACCATGAATATATTTTTCGATTTAGACGCCAACGCAGCAATGATCTTGTGTTGAATCTTTGATGTATCTTGTGCCTCATCAACGCAAATATATGGATACATTTGTTGGAAATGTTCCTTTGTACCTTCGTCTAACTCCAACATTTTAAATGCATATACCATTTGATCGTCATAATCCATAAATCCGTTTTCACGCATTTTTCCACAATACGCTTTATAAATGTCTAATATGGCATAGTCATTTGCTATCTCCAACTTCTTGATTTCTCCATCGTTTAACATCATGTTTTTTATGTATGTAATAGCTGTACGAATTCCCTTAATATCACTTTCTGTTGGATATTCTTTTTCTACCTCCTGGTATATCTGGATCAAAATTTGATTTATTACCCTGTCGTCTGTAACCAAATCAAAAGCTTTTTGCCCAATCTTTCTTTCGTAATAAGAAATGATTTTTGAGCAAATTCCATTGATGGTTCTAAATTCAATTTTATTTGCTAATTTTTCTCCAAAAAAGGAAGAAAAGCGAGATCTCATGTCTTTTGTCGCCGCTACAGTATAAGTGACAGTTAATATCTGGCTTGGATCTATATTACAACAATGAATCATATAGCCAAGTCTTGTAACTAATACCGTAGTTTTTCCACTTCCCGGAACCGCAAGCAGCAATGTAGGTCCTTCCACTGCTCGTACCGCTTCTTTTTGCTGTATATTTAATTGAATCGGAAATTTTTCCATAAATTCATGTAATTCCATAAAAACATCTCCCTTGTATTTGTCTTTCAACTTTATATAGTATGTAATATATTTATACATTTCGCAAACTCAGATATGGCAAAAAATGATACCCGGATCATAAAATCCGGGTACATAACTTTGTCAAATGAAGTTTATTACGGAACTTTCTTTATTTGCCAATCCCAAGGATACATGTTAGTGTGGTCGACTATATATTCAAAAACCGCAGATTCCTTCACTTTATGCGGATTTACTTTATATCCATTTGATCTTAGGTCCCTGATAAAATCTGCTTTTGTATTGTATTCCTGGTTTTTTATTACGACCATTCTTGTTCCATCTTTTACAATTGCACTGTATTTTTTCATATTTTTCACCTTAATCGGCGATGCCGACCTTTCTTCAGTTATTCATTTATTAGTTCCAACTTTCTTTAACCTCATCCAGTTGTCTTTTGAAAGTTATATTTTTAGTATGAACAATACAAAAAAAGTTTGTAATTATAATTTTTCTGTATTATCATACTATTAGTGTAATGAAAAAAGAGAACTTTGGAGAGGAGATGAATATATGAAAGGTAGTGTTGCGGCTTCAAACAAAACATATTTCGATCATGTGATCGAAAGAGACGGGATTGAAATTTCTAAGATATTTCAATCTCCGAACGGAAAAGACTACATATATGTTACGGACATCGGCAGAAAAAGGTGGAATGAATTGATTAAAGATGCTTTATGTGAAAAAGAGCGTCAGAAAAACAATTCAAATGCTCCGGTGTACACGAAAGAAACGATTCAAAATCCCAAAAAATTAAACAGATTACGCGCTTTTTATGGGTATAATGGTTTTTACATTTATTCCAAAGATGCGAAAAAATTGAAAAAATAACAGATTTATAAGTTGAAGACTGCAACAGTTACCGTATTGCAGTCTTTTTTTTATGCCTATAAAAGTATGGCGGAAAGGAGTTGCAATATGGCAATTATTAAAACCGATGCCATGATATGGTTTCAAAAAAATTTTGATAGCGACAGTTTGATCCATGTGATGAAAAATCACCTAAATAAAAATCTTCGTGATTTCAGACGATATACCAAGGCGGATTCATCTTTCTATTTAGAGGAAGGATTTGATAAAATCGACCTTGCGTTTGAAATTCTTGATGGGATAGAATTGAACGAAGACGAGATTGAGGAATGGATTGACGATACAGATAACAACAGTGATTTTGAAATCATCTTTCCTATCACAAACAAAAGAATACATGGAATGGCATATAAAAATGGCAGGCGATACGACTGTGATTATGTATCCGTATTGCTTAAAAAAATACATGACGGAGAACACTTCACAGTGAAAACATGTCTGCCATTTAAGAAAGGGTATACCGATCCATTATATTTCTACGATTAAAAAAAACGAGAGCAAATTGCTCTCGTTTTTTTTAAGTATATTCTATTATCTATTCTTTTTTTCTGACCCTTTTTTTTCTAAGTAGATTATCTTTGAACTTTCCTTTAATTTCTTCCTTAATTCTTCATTTTCTTTAGATATAATCTCTAATTGATTTGTTGTTTCGTTCATTGCTGATATCATATCATCAAGAATATTGTCCATTTCGCTCAAAATGGATTGATATGCGTTTTCTTGTTGCAATAATAACCGAAAGAGATCATTAATGTGTTCTGCAGGAACACTTGTCACTGCATTTTCATCTCCGGCATCGGTTATATTGCTTTCGTAGGTAGTTAAAAAATCATTATTTCCATCACTGATGTCTTTTAGATTCAATAACTCCTCGTTAATCACTTCCTTTTCACCGGTAATAACCAGATTTCCATCTCTATACTCAATATTCATATAACAGTTAGACAAAAATATGATACTCATGCATTACTAACACAATAATCATATCTGCCATGCTCCTTTCTTAATTACGGCAAAATTCAAAGTTATATGAATTTATGCCATTCATAATTATTATGATAAAAAAAATATTGAGGTTTGTCATTATATATTTTTTTTACCATAATTCCATGTTTCCGGCTTTCTTCTTTCTGTCTTCAGTGACCGTAGTATAATAGGATTTTGTTGTTTCGACGGATTCATGACCTAATACTTCTGCAACAAGGTATAAATCATCTGTTGATTCATATAATCCCATTCCATAAGTAGACCGTAATTTATGAGGCGTAATATTCTTTGTTCCGACAATTAACGGCTGCGCATATTTTTTTACCAGGCGTTCAATGCTTCGTACCGACATTCTGCCAAAATTACGATTTAAAAATAATGGGTCAGACATGGACAAATAATCTTTTCTTTCTTCCAGGTAATCTTCCAATCTATCGGCAGTTTCCTGCGGAAAATACACATTTGACTCTTTATTTCCCTTCCTTACTAAAAATATACTGTTAGAGTCCAGATCTAAATCCTTTACATCCAGTGATGCACATTCTGATACACGAATACCTGTAGTAAGTAAAAGTGAAAACAATGCTATGTCCCTTGTTTTCTGCTTTTCGTGATATTTCATTTGTCTTTCATTTAAGCAAATGCCGCTTTCAACAGCGTTTAAGAATTTTTTAACCTCGTCTCTGCTCATATAGGTCAAAGTTTCTTTTTTGTGTATTTTCGGGCTTTTGATTGAATAAGCATCTTTGTTACTTATCATATTTTGTTCGCATAAATAAGTAAAAAGACTTTTTAGAGCAGAAATTTTTCGCGATTCCGCCTGTTCTCCTGCTCTTTTGCGCAGATCATGTAAGTATTCATCAAAATCCTGTACATTTAACTGATTGAGATACGACAATGAGATTTCCTTGATGCATTTTTGCTCTGCATTGTTATTAGCCAGGAATGTAAAAAAATCATAAATATCACATACATAAGCATATCTTGTTCTAGGTAATATACGGTTTTCGATATGATATATATATGATTTCACATACGGTGGAAGTTCTTTTAACTTCTTATCCATTAATGCAATGTATTTTTGATTATTGGCTTCGTATGCCATTCTTGACATATATGCCACCTCCATTCTTTGTATATCTTTTATATATATAATACATACAAATGTTCCCAAGCGTTGGTAAATGAAAACACCTCGTAATCAATAATTGAGCCGATTACAAGAATATATGCATGTATAAATAGTATGATAAAAGAAAAATTTGAAACATTATATGATGATATTATAACATAATTTGTTGAAAAAAAAACATTGATGAAATAAAAGAAAAGGCGATTAAAGTATGTTTTTCGCCCCCCTAAGGAATTTTGACAACCACAAATAGGTCTCAAGTGAGACCTGATTAAAAAGTATATGCTGTTGCCAATGTTTCTATGTAGTTTGGGATCTCGCGAATCCGTCTAATTCGTTTTCGTAAAAATCCACCAAGATTTTTTATCCTTTCAACATTGTTATCGTAAAAAATAGATTCTATCAATGCTTGTTTTACGGTACAAAAATCATATTGCACAGCCAAAGCAGCAATGTTCTTTATAACAGAAACATCATTAACAAAGCGTATCTTCGGTAATGCAGAATTCTTTTTCTTATAGTCATTATATAATTTTACAATCCATTGGTGCTCTGTTGAAACATTTAGTCCTCTATCCAGAGATTGGATTGATGCAGAACTGTTTCTTAAAAAAGTTTCGAATTTCAGACAGAATTCATCAATTGCCTGTTGCTTAACTATTTTGCTGTTCGTGTTGTTGAAAGGTTTGAAAGAAACGCTTCTTTTACCAATCTGCATTTTTAGAATCTTTGCCGTGACATTTTCCAATGTTGTCCGTATAATGCCTGGGCGGCAGTATTTCGGCAAATAAGACATAAGATCCCGATAACTTTTCATTAAAAAGGCATTGATATCCTCTCTTTTTTCGGGATCTTGTTCCAATTCAGTCAAAGATTTTAAAATAATGCGTAAAGCATTCACATTGGATATTTTCTTAAATTCAGAATAAATATCAGAACTTAAAACTAAAAAACCGCGTCCGCCGTGAACAGCGTCATTAAAATAATCGTGATAGCCATGGATCATAAGGTGATAACTGCCGGCTCTGTCCTGATCATACCACAGTTCAGAAACTTTTTTCACACTAATCAGGTTGTTTTTTATAAGGACATTCATATTTTTTTCAACTGCACTACGCGATAGTCCGGTGAAAGATATAATATCCTTTATGGTAATACCATTGATTCTGCCGTAATCATCATGTGTAAAAAAATGTAAACCTAAATAAAGCAGTATGGCGCCTTTGCTCAATCGTAAAGCGGAACCATATCTGTTAGCTTCGTTTACATATATTTTGTTTTTTACATCTTTTATATGTGCTTGAAGATACTGTGTATGTAAAGGACATTGTTCGCAGGCTTTTTGTGCTGCAGCGTATTCTGTGTCTGTATATCTTCCGTATTCCTGATGCTCAAAAAGAATATTTCTATTGCTGCAATTGGCACAGGAATTTGGGTAATTTACTTTTTGAATTATGTAATTATCGCGGATCCCCACCATGCGATTGATGACGGAAATGCCAATTTTAGCAAAATTGTCCATTTATTCTCCTTCTTTCTGAGTTTTTTGTATATCCGGAAAACTTGAAATATTGCGGATATAATGCTATACTTGTGTTGTAAGCAAGTTATTACACATATATAACTACACAAAGGTTGGGTATGCTGTTAGACACACAAAGGTGTTTGGTAGGTACCGGTTCATTTTAGAAAGCGTTGCCATGAGGCATTGCTTTGCTGATATACAATACACTGCCAGGTGCATTGTATATGTGGATTGTATATTGTGTGTGTTAGTCTTACATTTTGCGGATGTAAGATGGGTCGCAAAAATATTTTGCAGATATTTTTGCGGTTGCGTATTCTTTTTAAGAGAAGACCTGGAATACCGGGTCTTTTTCTTTTTCAAAAGTATATTATATCTACAAAGAAAATGCAAAGTGGTGTGTTTAGGCGTAAAAGGTGTCGACAAAATATAAACTTTGGGCGTAAAAAGTGTCGACAAACAATAAATCAAAATAATAAACCGTAATAAATTTTCTTATATGAATAAAATTTTTTTACTAAAATCAATGAAAAAGCTGAGGGATTTTATAAAAAAAAATTCAACTTTGTGAATAATGTCCAAATCGGTTTTTTGAAAATGCAGTAAAATGTACAGGATGAACAAAAAAATAAACTTTGGGCGTAAAAAGTGTCGACAAAACAACTTTGGTCGCTAAAATAGGGGACATTTTAAAACTTTGGGCGTAAAAAGTGTCGACAAAATATAAACTTTGGGCGTAAAAAGTGTCGACAGTAAAAGTTCGGGCGCAAAAAGTGTCGACAAAACCTCGCTACATAATGGAGCGAGGTTTTAATCAGACGCAGTTATTAAAATCATACATCAATAATATTGATCAATATTTCATTCTCTGAAAAATAAAAATCGTTATATTCCGATTCAGACAAAGGAATGAATTCAATTCGAAAGTTTCCGCTTATTGTAGACGGAGTCTTAAAATTTTTTATAACAATCTTTTTTTTCATAAATTCATTAAGTGAATTTGCTATTTCGTCAATGATTTCCCTTTTTTTCATATTTCCAAAATAAATCTTGCTCATGAAAAATGCAAGGGTGTATTCAGCAGGCGGAATTGCTTCTCCGCGTTTTACGGTGTGTTTGATGCGCTCTCCCTGCAGTACGGAATGTAGTAGCTTTGATGTTGGTGATTCTAGCTGCATATCTTTTTTACTGGAAGTCGCAATTAATTTATTATCTATAATCTGATCGCGAATGTTGCTGGAATATCGTATGATCATAGGTTCGTTTTTGCTTGCGTTTGTATTCAACGCTATGTCGAAGAAATGCATTACCCCGGCATCTTCTCCTGTCTCAATGTCAGTTGAATGCACATAGGCTTTACTTAATTCGAACATTAGTGTTATGGTCTTTTTTATTTTGTCTGCGCCTGGATGAGGTCCGTACACGCGCTTTGCAAGCTCGTAAGGGCTTACTCTGACAATATTGTCGGTGTAAAATTCTTTGCCAATAAAGTGCAAACTTGCTTCTAACGCTTTTTGGTGCGCAATGGTTAATGTCTTATTATTTTCTGTTACAACCTTGACATTATGTGTTTTGGTACTATATTCTCGCAATTGATTAGTTTTGCGATAATTACTGATCGAGAATGTCACATATTCTTCCGGATTATATATGTTATACTTAAAAAAATTCGAGAATGATCCATCGTAACACTCATTTGCGATTCGAAAAATATCAATAGCTGTATCCTGGTTGAGAAATCTTAAAAATTGCGTCTTATTTAAGTAAGACATGAACGGAAATGTTGTCATCAAAGATGAGGTCGTATGCCAGTCTTGTATCAATTTCAGCAAGTCATCTTTTGTATTGATGTCTTCTAACGAGAATAATCCTTTGGCATAAATTGCAAATATAGGGTCTTCGTTGTCCGTTCCAAGAGCCTCAATCAGTTTAGTGTATTTTTGTAATGTGCGGGAATGCATTTTTCTTCTTGTTTTGTTCATTCGGACTGCGTCGTCGTGAAAATTTGGCGAAATGATATTATTATTGTATTTGTCCTTTATAATATCACGAATGTAATCCTGTAACACTCCTAACTGATATTTATCGGTATATTTATCAAAAGCAGAGAGTATTGTATTGTTTAAGTTCGCCACAATATCATCAATGATCTGCTCCGGTAAGATATATTTACTCATAGTTATAATCCTTTCAAAGAATTGTTTTGCCAATTAGCTGAATTAATGTATATATTATAGATGAGCCTGTGGGTGAAAGTCACAGGCTCAGATACTATATTACATTTTTATATGTATCGATCATGTAATTCATAAAGATCGATAGTTTTGTGGCAAACAGAGCCGAATAATGCTCGAGTTTTTCAATATTTGCTTTTGAAATTGAAAAACAGAGAACTTCTTTTCTGCCTTTAATACTTTGAGCATAGTCTTCCATTTTATCATAATCCGCATCATTAAGTACGGTTTGATCACCAATTTCTTTTTCTAACAAGGTAAATCCGGTATCCAACAAATGATTCATAATGGCTTTGATGGATGACCGGTTTACTGCAGCTTTTCTTTTTATATATTTTGCGGATCCAATCGAAATGTTATAAGTTCGCAAAGAGTATTCTTCAGCATCGTGTTCGTGGTCTGCGTTTGTCTGTGGGTGAATATTTGATACTGAATTTTGCGGTTCTGTTAAAACTGCAGCTGTTGCCGATGTTGTATTTTCGGGTTTGATTGTGTTTACAACTGGGTTATCAATTTTGTCTGTTGTGTCAGTTGAATCCAGTTTATCAAGCACTCCGTCTACAAAGTTCTCTCCGGAATCAGGTGCCTTTTTGCTTGGATTGTTGTTTGCGTAATTCGCTCTTAAACGAGATTTCATATTTGTTGCCATGTAATCACTCTCCCATCTTTTTAATCATATTTTCAACGGCTCTTCGATAGTCAATTGCAGCGTTATTGTTTCGATCATAATCCTGCAATGCTTTCTTAAATGTTTTTGTTTCACTCATTTTTACACTTTTTCGAACAGTCTCAATGATCGGTTGTCCTTTTATGTTTTTTGCTAAAGCCTCTAAGTTTTCTTTCTGCACTTCATGCATGTTGGTATGTTCGTACATAATCAGGATAATTGCTAAAATCTGGGCGTGAGATATTTTGTGTCTGCCATCTCTCAGTTTGGAAATGTCGTTTTCCAATTCGATTATTCCATTTACACTGCCATCATCCAATGTAGTCGGAGCGACAATATAATCCGCTGCAACATAAGACATAGTAAGTAAAGCATCTCTTGCAGGTGAATTATCGATCACGACATAATCATAATCCATATTGTCTTTTAAAAATGCACAGATATCCTCGAGCAAATAGATATCGTTCACATCCGTAAATGTTTTGTCTGCATTTGACAATTCTCCGGATGCCGCAATTACATCTACTTTTTCAGTTGATACAATTGCATCTTGAATCAGAAGTCTGGATGTCATTACTTTATATATATTTTTTTCTGTCGGTATTCCTAAATACATTGACAAGTGTCTCTGCTGATCAAAGTCAATCAATAAAACCTTATTTCCTTGATCCGCAAGGCAATATCCCAGTTCAATTGCAGTGGTTGTCTTTCCTGCTCCACCTTTCTGATTTGCTACAGCTATTATCTTCATATTGTTCCCTCACTTCCTATAATAATATTAAAACAATTAAAATATATACGACAATTGATACAAATGCAAATTTGCATTCAATTAGGTTTGTTGTATGCTATAACATTTTGTATGCATATATATTTATAAATGCACATGTGTGTGTTATAGATATATATGCTATTATATGAAATAAATAATATAATGTCAATACAATAATTAAAAAAAATAGCATAAACGCAATCAATAACACGGTTACCTGTGTACATAGAAGTAACGCAAAGTATAAAAACAATGGCTATTATGAAAATAAATAAAATGATAAAAGCATATAAAATTATAAAAATATAAGTATAAAATGAAATAATGTAAATAAGAAATATAATAAAAAGCAAAATGTTATAAATTGTAAAAAATATAATAATACGGTGTGTTTTAATGCCAATAAGAGTATGAAAAGAAACAACAAATCTAATTGTACTATATATAATATATATTACATTTCTACTATTTCTGTTATTTCTGTAGTTTTTGTTATATATTATCTGTAATATATATATTCCATATATTCCATATATCACATATAATGCATATAGCGCCTATCGTATCAATGATATCATTGATATGATTCGTGGCTATAATTGCATTATATAACAGAAATTATAGAATGAACAGAAAAAATAAAATGTAAAAATTAAAAAAGCAATGAAAAAAAACAAATAAAACATATAACGAAAATAAAAGAAGTATATAAAACATATATTGACTATAATATCTATAATACATATAATCAATATAACACATATAACTCATATAGCCGGATTATGTATAACTCCTGTTGTTTGTTATAAGTAGAAGCCCACTGCCTTTGACAATAAAAGAAGATTTCTTTTTTTTTATAAATTGTCATAATAATAATGTAAACATGTTGGCTGGAGAAAAACCGTATCGTATTTTTATGATATATCCGAATTTGAACAAATGAAAAAATAATAATATGGTAAGAACACGATAATAAAAAAATGGAGGAAAAACAGATGAACAAAGTTATTTTATGTGGTCGATTGACCAGGGATCCGGAAGTTAGATACTCACAGGGGGAAAATCAGACGGCAATAGCCAGATATACTCTTGCGGTAGATCGGCGTTACAAACGCCAGGGAGACGAGCAAACAGCAGATTTTATCAGTTGCGTAGTATTTGGCAGAGGAGCGGAATTTGCAGAAAATTATCTGCGACAAGGAACTAAGATCATAGCTGAGGGTCGTATTCAAACCGGAAGTTATACAAACAAAGACGGAAATAAAGTTTACACTACAGATGTAGTGGTGGAAAACCAGGAATTCGCAGAAAGCAAGGCTGCAGCTGCAAAAAATAACGGCGGGGATGCACCGACAAAACCACAGGCTTCTGCGTCAGAGGATGGCTTTATGAATATTCCTGATGGATTAGAAGAAGAGCTGCCTTTTAAGATTTAAAAAATAGAATCATAAAAATAGGAAATAGCCTCGAAGAAGTTTGAAATTTAAGATGTGAGATTGCTCCCGGGAGATATTCCCGGCGAGCCTCATATCTGAATTTTAAACTTCTTTTTTTTTGTCAAACTATATATGGAACTGTAGTAACAACAAAAAAAAGGAGAGTAGTTATGAAAAAAAGAACAAAGGAAAGGCTAAAATCATGCTTCGCCGGATTTTTAGCCTTGGTAGTATGTGTTACTTCAATCTCATTACCGTCTGGAGCTGTCAGGGTTGAAGCAGACACATTAAAAAGTCGAGAAGTTTCGAGTAGCATAATTCCTAACTATGTGGAAAGTGGCGTGACTTTAACTTCCGGAGTAGTAAAAGGTGGAAATTGGAATTGGTATACGGTAGGAGATAAGATTGCTTTTTGTATGGATCTCGGAAAAAACGCAGCTACCGGAAGAAATTTTACGGCGTGGAATCCGGATGGAGTTACGAACGGAAAATGGACAAGAACTATTACAACAGATGACGATATAAATACTCACAAAGAAATGTATGCTTGTATTTACAATTGGTTGTATAGCAGCAAAAGTACAGGCAATAAGAGCCAAAGAAGAATTATTGCACAGGCTTTGTTTTGGAGTATAAGAAAAAATAAGGATTCTGTAAGCGATAGAAAATCGGTGATTGGTAATAGCAAAAAATTACTTTCATCTACTACAGGATGTTACAAAAAGACAGCAAATGATTTGTACAATGAAATCTTCAATATAAAAGAAGATTTCAATGTAACATTGAGATTTTGGCAAAAGAGCGCTAATGCTGCCGGATATCAACACTTTATAACAAGTAATGTAACTGCAGCTCCAAAAGGTGATTGGAATTCCGTAGCTCCGAGAGAATACCGTAGAATCCGTTTGCTGGTTAAGAAAACAGACGATAAAGGAAATGCTTTGTCAGGTATTCGTGTTAAATTAACATTAAACAATTATACAGATTCATTGTATTCGGAAGGGTTGTATTCCGGCGGAAAGTATACTAATCAGGATAATGACGATCTTTCACCGAGTTACAACAGTAACGGCAGTCCATATTACGAAGCCGTGACGGATAGCGATGGACTGGCGGCATTCCGTTTTACCTTGATAGCAGATGGACCGGAAATCGGCTATATTAAGACCGATTCATTGTCATCAGGATATAAAACAAGCCACGGGCATCCAAATGATGCATGTATTAAAGCATTGACAGCGGAAATGGATGACGAGGATGTGGATTATGTTAAAGGTAATCATGATTATAGCGCAAGTGACCCTTTGTATACCAAAGGAAGCGGATATATGGCTCGATATATGTATGGCACCGAAGGAAGCGGAAGCTCCAAAATAAATATCGGATCCATTAGCGAATACAACACAGTAAGAAGAGCGACGACTGAATTGGCTAAGAATGCAGCAATACAATACAGCGTTTATAAAATGCATTCCACCTGGGCGAATAGAAGCTTCAAATTTACTTTGGACGAGGTGAATACAGATAAGAAATTCTCCGGAACAAGTATTGTGACAACTTTGCCTGGTTCAGCAAGTAATGTTACATCATCATCGAAATCAACTACTTTTAGCATGGTGTACAAAAATCTGATTCAGCAAAACAGCGATGGAGAGTGGAGTGATACTGGAGCATACTTGTCAAGCGGTCATGCATTATATAATAAACAGGTTCGTTCGAACATTACCAATAAAGTAAAAAAATGCTATTATGTTATCACAAAGAAAAACGATGATACCAGTATATCTCCAGAAAATGCAGTGTTTGGCTTATACCGGTCACAAACGGATGCTAAAGCTGCTGCGGAAAAAGGAGTTGCCGGATCTAAGTGCCTGACTACATTTACTACGGATAAAAATGGCAAATTCGATACAAGCACATATAAGCAATTTAGTGCAACAGATCCAAAATATTATTTAGCGGAAATATCTGCGCCCCCGATGTGTGTTAGAAGCAGTAAGGTGGTTACATTGGATCCTTCGGAATGTGCATCATCCTCGCAGGTAATCACAAAATATGAATCCGATTTTGAAGAAACGACGATCAAAGGATTTCATATAAACTTCAAAAAAACTCCGGCAAAGAATGGAGGAAAATGTGCAGGAGATCAGACTTTAGCAGGAGCGATGTATCAATTTTATTCGAATACAGCTTGTACGAAAGCTGCTACATTCCGAAAATTGGTTGAGTCAAATGGTGTCAAATCTTATGTAACGGTACAAAGTCCCGGATTTGTAACAGATTCGAAAGGAGATTTGAAAAATTACTCCGATTATTATCTGATTCCTGGAAATACATATATATTAAAGGAAGTAAAAGCTCCTACAGGCTTTTTGTTAAGTGGTGATCGATATGTAATAACCTATAATATTGTAGATGGAATATCAATATCATATCCTAAAGATGGGAAAACAAATCGAGTGTTCTTAGGACAAAAGAATGCAGAATTTCCAACTTTCTATTTTGAACCGGGAGTAACTGAGCAGGGTAAGGAAAACAAAGTTACCATTAAAAAGAGTTACAAAGCAGAAAGTGATGATTGTGATTATTCCGAACTGTTGGCGGAAGAAGGCGCAACCTTCCAGATTTATTTGAAATCAAAAGGAAGTTATAATGCATGTTCAGATGCAGAACGAGCGACGGTGACTACGAATGCGGACGGTAAAGCGACTGTAACTTTACCGTATGGGCAGTATATTGTACATCAGACAAAATGCGGTCCTAAATGGGATACCATTCCAATGAAGGATGCAGAAATAACGATTGATAAAGATGTGTCTGAACTAAAAGATGGATATACAGCTGATTATACAAACAATATGTACAAGGCATATTTAGGCGTCCAAAAAGTAGATGCAGAAACAAATGAAAATGTCTTAAAACCAGGATTTACTTATAAAATATATCGCGTTGAAAACGGAAAAGAAACATTAGTGTCTCAAACTTACCGCGAAAACGGAGAAAAGAAAGAGATCAGTGAGTTCAAGACAGATGACAACGGTTATTTTGTGACTAAAAGTCCTTTGCTTTCAGGTACATATCACATCCGGGAAGTAAAAGCTGCGTCCGGATATAAACGCGGAAATGACAATGGAGATTATATCGAAGTTGTTATTCACTCCGGAAAAGATGACTTAGATTCTTATGAAGGAACTGCCGGAAAATTTGACATTGTGAAAGTGGATTTTAAGGACAATGAGCAAAAAGGCAAGTTTAGCTTATACAAGCAGGGGGAAGTCCTGGATGCATTTTCGCAGAATAAATTCATATACGAAAAACAGGCATTAAAAGATGTGACTTTTGAAATTTATGCAGAAGAAGACATTGTTTCAGACGATGGAAGGAATACTGTCAGATACCGAAAAAACGACAAAGTTGCCACAATCTATTCTGCTGATAAGGTAGAGTTTACAAAGACTTACGGAGAATTGACAAAAGCGGAAGTAGTAGACGATGTAGTTAATATAACATTACCTTTGGGACATTATAAAGTGGCGGAAATTAAAACTTTGTATGGATTCCATTTACAGGATAATACCTTTCACTTGTATTTTGACGCGGATGAAACGGGAGAGGAATATGTAGCTAATTCCTCGAACGATACAGATGATAATGGCAATATTATATTGCAGGGAGATAAATACACAATTATCAACAACAGAACAAAAGCTTGTATACGGATCATAAAAAAGGATGTAAATACAAGCAAACCGCTAAGAGGAGCCGAATTTGGTGTTTATGCAGCAACAGATATACATAATGCCAAAGGAGTAAAGATTATCGCCAAAGACACATTGCTTGAAAAAATAATAAGCAATAAAGAAGGTATTGCGGAAACGACAGTTCCTTTACCTATTCAGGATAAGGATTATTCGGATGATAAATCCTTAAATTCCGGAATGTATTATATAAAGGAATTGAAAGCTCCGGACGGATACTATAAAAATGATAAGATTTACAATCTGACTCTGGATGGATGGGATGAAACAAAAGCAGAAATTGAAGCAACAGCGGAAGTTATAAACACTCCGACAGAGGTAAAGATATCAAAGAAAAGTATCAATACGGGGAAAGAGGTTCCTGGATGCCGGTTGGAAATTCGTGATGCGAATGGAGAAACAATTGTAAAATGGACATCATATAAAAACGATGCTGTTGTAACCAAAAACGAGAAATATGCAAATATTCATATCGGGTATGACGACAACGGGGAGTTAATCGTATATGGACTTAATATATTGGAAGAATATACTCTGGTAGAGACGAATCCGGCTGATGGATTTATTAAAGCAGATGATATTTGCTTTAAAGTAGCGCAAAAAGAAGGTACAGAGAGTTCGTATGTACTCATCAAGGATGGAACTTCTTTTAACGCTTCTTCATCAAACACGGTAACCATGTATGATGATTCGGTTAAAACTAAAATTTCCAAGAAATCTCTTGTCGGAAAGGAAGAACTTCCGGGATGCGGAATGGAAATAAGAGATAAAAACGGAAATGTAGTTGACAGTTGGGTATCCGGAACGGAGCCACATTATATCGAAGGAATTGAACCGGGAGAATATACTTTGATCGAAACAAGCCCGGCAGATGGATATGTAACTGCCGCCAATATTGAGTTCAAGATAAAAGATGTTTCTTCCGCACAAAAAGTTACAATGTATGATGATGTAACCAAAGTATCATTCAGCAAAACAGACATTACGGGAGAAAAAGAACTCCCTGGTTGCCAGTTGGAAGTAAGGGATGAAAATGGAGAATTGATTGATTCCTGGACATCTACAACGGAACAACATTCCATTAATGGAAAACTCATAGTGGGGAAAAAATATGTTTTGATTGAAACAAGCCCGGCAGATGGATATTTAAAAGCAAACAAAGTTGAATTCACGGTTGAAGATACGGATAAAGTGCAGCTTGTTCATATGGTTGATGATTCAACCAAAGTATCGTTCAGCAAAACAGACATCACGGGAGAAAAAGAACTTCCCGGTTGCCGGTTGGAAGTAAAAGACAAAACAGGTAAGGTGGTGGATAAATGGACATCGACGAAAAAGGTCCATATGATCGAAGGAAAATTGGCTGTAGGGGAAACATATGTCATGACGGAAACAAGACCTGCAGATGGGTACACAACTGCAGACTCCATCTCCTTTACTGTGCAGGAAACTGGAGAAATCCAAAAAGTCCAAATGAAGGATAAACCTACAAAAATCCGATTTGCTAAAGTTGACGAAGATTCGGACAAGCAGCTTTCGGGAGCTAAAATACAGGTGTTTGACAGTAACGGACACCGTGTAGTAAGTTTTACGACAGGAAAAGATGCGAAAGTGATTGAAGGCAAATTAACAGTCGGAAAAACATATCGTTTCGTTGAAGTGGAAGCTCCAAAAGGTTATAAACTTGCTAAGGACTTTTATCTTACAGTAAAAGATACAGCTGAAATTCAAAAAGTTAAAATGGTAGACAAAAAAGACACTAGACCTAGTGCTCCCAAAATGCCGCCTACCACGACGAAAAAAACACCAAAAACCGGATACACTGATGTTTTAGTGTGGTTAGCTTTTTGTATGATATTTTCAGGATTGGGAATTATATCAGAAATCAAAAAATTAAAAAAGTCGGTAAAAGCACAAAAATAAAACAGTGTTTTCATAGCACAAAAACTGTCAGCCTGCATTAATAGCAGGCTGATGGCTTTTTTTGTGTGAATTGATACATGTAATATTGCTAAATTTTTGTTATATCTGAGTTTTACATTTCTACTTTCTTTTGTTATCATCATATTATAAATAGACAAAACAAAGATGATTAGGGGGAATACAGTTATGAAAAATATAAAAACAAAATTAGTGGCTTTGTTGGTGGTTTCGCTGGTTGCTACAAATGTAAGCGCAGAAGCGGCAGCGGTAAAACCGGTCAATGTTAATCAGGGTACAATTAAAAAAATAATAACCGTGAAGAAATACAGAAAGATCAGAATTACCGTAACTAACAAAAAAGCTGTCAGCATCAAAAAGACAGGAAATAGAAAAAAAGGTACAACAATCAAAGTAAAAGGTTTGCGCCCTGGTCTCAGCAATGTTACGATCAAAGTAAAATACAAGACCAAAACCAAACGGTATAAATTCAGAGTGCGAGTGAAGAAAAAAGCTATGCGAAAAACGAATCAAGAGTTAAAAAATACGGCAACTCCGAAACTGACAGTTGCAACGGCGACACCAAGTAATACACCGGTCATAGCGATAAACCCCACAAAAAAACCAAATACGGGGACTCCTACCAAAACACCGGTGAAAGCAACATCCTCGCCAACGGCAAAACCAACTACCACCCCAACGGCAGATACAAAGAAGTATACATACGATGTCAAACTACTTGGTGTTGACTATTATCCGACGCCTACTTATATTTTTCTGTTTAGCACAAATGATGAGAGATTTTTTTCAGATGAAATAAGTTTTTTGGCGTATGAAGATGCCACATGGGATTTGTCAAGTATTCAATACCGTGATTTTGATTTTACACACGAGGGTGCCGGAATGAATATTACTGCGAATAATAATGTAATACTCAGATTGCAGCCAAGAGAAGGCTATAAATCATTTAAATTTGGTTTAGTACCTTCGTATTATGATGAAGAATACGGCGGTTATTTAATGGTACCAGGCAGCTATAAGAATCCCATCTGGGCTTACACACAAAAAACTCTGGAGACCTGCGACGAACACTATACTGCGTATATTCAAGGATTGATCGATGAATTATGTGACGATAGTTGGACAGATATTCAAAAGTTACAGACGATCAGAGACTACCTGAGAAAGAATGGAAAATACTTAAGAACCAATAACAGCGGAAAATATTCCAATATTAATGGATTTAAGCTGCTAAAAGATATTGATGATCCACTGATGGGAACCTGTTATTATTATGAGTATTTGATGGATCTGGCTGCAACGATGTTGAATATAAAACATGAAACAGCAAGTCCGGAAAGTTCTTATATGATTGAAACGCAGCATGATTTCTTTACGGGAAAAGATGTTTACCGAAATATGAGTTACGGCTCAGGTCATATTTACTGTGAAGTTACTTACGACGGCAAAAAATATAACTTTGACGCAAGCCCTACGCAGTCCAATGTTACTGAAGAAGGATCTTGGGAGATGTTAGATTATTGATTTTTCATGTATATATACAAAGAAGGAGCCAACACATTGAGTGCTGGCTCTTTTCTTTGATATAACATTTGTGAAATCGGCAATTAATAAAATTCAATCTCTTCCATTTCAGTTGGTGTTTCCGTCACAAATCCCTGATTGACTTTGACATATTCCGCAAAACGATTATCCTGCAGCTCAACACCCAAAAACCCGGGACTTACCATGTTCATTGAAAAATTATTACTGCCATTTTTTCCGGATATAGCCGCAATATAGTAAAAAGGGATATTTTCTAGGTTGCATTTTTTTAAGGCTTCTTCAAGCAATGGTCTTACTTCGTGGTTAAAATAGGTTTCTTTGTCAAATTCTGTAAAGTTATTCATTGTATACCTCCTGTTTAAAAATTATTTAACATATTGGAAAACATATCAAAAAACGGGTCGTTGGTTTGGACAGTGTCCGAATTATTCTGTATGCCCTCCGCTGCTCTCATTTCGCCAATATCACTTTCACTTTGGAAGAAAGAATCTTCGTCATTTTTCTTCAAATATGCTTCCTTTTGAGATAAAAAAGAAGAAATAGCATCTTCGCTATCTACAAGGGGCTGAGGTTCTTTCTTATTAATATTTGGCTTTTTCTTTTTTGTAACGGGTTTACGGAGTCCTATGTATTCGATTTGCTCCTTATTTTGCTCCTCCTTTAGGAGTTTACCTAAATTCATATTTTTATTTGAATATTGGTTTTTTTCTTTGTAAAAAGAATAAACCGGGCGTCCGTCTTGTTTCGTTACTTTATTTTTTACATCAGCGTGAAAGTAAAAGCTAAAGTTGGCAAAACAAATATAATTCCGAATGACTCCTTTTACGAAAGCGTTTCTATAACCTCGTCGTACCTGCGTCAGCCCAACCCACACATTTTCGTAAATAGCGTTTGTCAAAGTAAGAGTCACTTCATGAATCCCCTTAACACTTGCATCATATGTCATTGGTATTTCTTCTGGCATTTTAGCCCAAAAAGGCTTCTCGTCGGAAAAATAATTCAGCAGACATTGCCTAACAAATTTGTGAAAATCAAAGTTTGGATGCCTGTATAAATAAATAAGATCTTGATCATGATGCTTATAAATCCTTAATAAAAACTTGCCTTTCATCACACCACCGTCCTTAATTTAAGCTGTTTTAATTTTCGCTAGAAGCAGAGTGACGCAGATCGCCAAGCATAAACATATAATATCCTCGTACATTAGAGAATATGAATGGGAGAGAGGTGTCGTTTTGATTACCCGGAATAATTGTTAAATTATCCATTCCTCCGTAATAATCTTTAATGTAATCGTACCAGGCATCTCCAGTGCCGCCAGCTACAACAAGATAATCGTGATCGATCAACATATTGTAGTCTGTATCTACTTGATTTAATGCTTCCGCACAAATTTTTTGAGAAGCCGCTTCCAGGATCTCGCCAATAGGCTTGAATTTATTAGTACGTCGATTGGTATTTGGGTCTTTTTCAAATTTACGAACCTGTCCGGTGGCTAATATTTTTTGCATGTTTGGAACGGTAACTTCAACATTATATTTCTTTTTAATGCCTTTTACGGTTTCTTCCATTACTCGCTTCATACCCAAATTATCGTAAGATCCATTTTCGGACGATACAATAGAACCATTATTTATGTTGAAAACATCAAAAGTGCCAAATCCGGGATCAAAGATTAACATCACCGATGAACTGAAAGCTGCGGCTTCCGGAAGGCGATTGCCATCTTTATCAGTGCTGATAGAAAAAAAGGCACCCATAGGTTGCGGCATAACCTTAATCATGTCCTTTTCAAAGTCAATCCTTATATGCGTCCATTTGTCACTTTTTCCTTTTTTGATGGAGAAGTCATGGACTCCACAAAAAACATCTTTTAAATCTTCGGCATCATTAATATATGCTGTTGGAAGTCCGGTCTGAATTCGAATGATTTTTCCGTTTGGATCACCATATTCATTCTTCAACATGCCTAAAGCAATTCCAACTCGGATCAGTACGCGGAACATGGGAGAATTGTATCGACGGCGTCCATATAGCTCTGCTACAGAATCATTGGTGTTGTCCGAACTGTTCATATCCTGTGCACAGGAACCAACAGTCCAGACATCACCGTTTTCATCCTTATACAGAATTTCGTCATCTCTGGTTTCTGCTATAGAAATACGGCTTCCATTACTTTTCTTTGCATAACTAGGAAAACAGTACACGCTGTTAGGTGAAAACCCTTTTACTCCGGAATAGCCGATATCCAAAGCAACGGTCCAAAAATTTTTAATAGATGGATTTTTTCGCTCCATATAAAGCGTTTTGGTTTTGAAGTCTATTGTGTTCATTCTTTTCCTCCTAAAATTATATTTTGACATCACTTGCCTTACTATCAGTATGAGAAAAAAATATTTTTTTTCGAAAATGGGATATAAAAATAAAATATTATTTTTGAAGTTGATATACAAAGAAAAGAAAAATAGATGAAAAAAATTACGATTGCGATTTCCAGTTATCGAAAATATGCTTTTTACCTAATACTTGCCTTCGTGCAGCAGTTGAACCGTTATTGTATGTCTTAAGTTGTATATTATCTTGATACCCATCAAGCAGGTCTTTAAACCAATTTGAAAATTGTGAGAGAATTTCATTGTTGTCGTCGTTTTGCAGAATGAAATCTATTTCATACAAGAGATAGGGAGCAATCGTTAGTTTTAGATATCGGTGGGGTTTTTTCACAATCATGTCTGCCGTCTGTATGGCTCGTTTCAATCTGGCTGTAATAGCTTCTTGTAATAACGGATCTTTAGCAATTCTGTTGGGAATAATATTGTACTTGTAATTTAAGTTCATTTCCCGTATATCTTCGCCATCAACCATAAGAGCAAGCGTTTGAAGAAGACAATCTCGAATATAAGCACCCTTTCTTTGCCTTTCTGACAAATTAGCTTTTTTCCAAAAAATATTATTTTCCAAATCATTCAATTCTAATAATATATCGATTGGTATCTTAGAAATGCTATTTTGTGGCTTTGTCAAAGGAACACCGCTGTTTAGTCGACGGAATATTTCAAAGGTTTCTCTCTCAGATTTTATTCCTGTCATTATTTGCAAAACCACAGGAGATACTAATATTTTCTTTTGGAATGGTCTTGGTAACTCTTCAAAAGTCCGATGTGAAATATTAAAAGTTGTGCCATTTACACTAATAGCAGGAATTCCTTTTTTCAATCTTATTTTATTAGTGTAAAATCTATATAAAGTAGTAACGCGTTGCGAGCCATCAATCACATAAAATGATTCATTAATATTGCTTTTTGGCTTGCAAAATATTTCGTGTACTGGCAATCCCAATAAAATGGATTCGATAAATTCAGACTCCAGCGTCAAATTCCATTGACCTACTTGCCTTTGGGTTGGATGTGTAAAATCAAATTTCTCTTGTTCATAATAGTAGAGCAAAGTGTCTACGGTTAAGGTTTTAGGTATAGTTTCCATATTTTTCCTCCTTCGCGGTTAGTTTTATGAAAATTTTACAATATAACCACATGAAATGCAATATGGAAAAGTGCGAGAAAGCCCGATAATATAAGGGTTAGAGACTAATATTATACATTAATGTTATATAATATGAAATTATTTTTTTCATACTAATACAAGAATATATGTTTGTTGTTTTTAATTACATGCAATATTATTTATGCTGTGGTAAATGTCATACGGTATATGAAAATAAGAGAGAAGTAGGGGGTAAATTTGAGATGAAAAATTCAAATATTTATGAAGTCGGGATATCAGACGGAAGGCGCCGGAGCTGTCGATATAGAAAATATTTGCAAAAAAAAGGGTTTGTTCAGGTAAATGATTATAAATGGGAGAAAAACTGTGATAAAAGAGAAGCAAAGAAAATAAAAAGATTTGCATATAGAAAAAAATTGAGATTTGAATTTACAGATGCAAATTATGCCAGAAGTCAAACTTATCGGAAAAAGTGGTTGGTGCGGAATAAGCCATGGCATGGTTTTTATTTATGTACATATTGCGGAATGCCTACAAAACAGATTACCGTTGATCATATAATTCCTGTAAATAAAGTAAAGAAAGAAGTTAAATATCAGAAAATGTTGAAACGACACGGCTGCAATACGGTTAATGATATGAAAAATTTATGCGGAGCATGCAAAAAGTGCAATAGGAAAAAGAGTGATCAGGCAGGTTTTTGGTGTGTAAAGGGTTTTTTGTTCAGAAACAAACTGCTTCGTATCATTCATTTTTTGAGCAAGGTAATATTGATAAATGTGATTTTGATTATAGTATTGTCTTATCCATTTGGTAAAACATTCAATCTACAGTATAGGATGGTCAACACAAACAACATAGAAAAAGCAATCATTGACTTTTTTGAATACTCGACAGAAAACATAAAGAATATAATCTTTTTTTAATAAATATTATATAAAAAATGGCTGTCATGTGACAGCCATTAATACTTTACTGGTACACAATGGCATTATTTTTTGTAATAACCCACGCATTGAACCAGTCAAGTTGCATTTTGTCCGGAAGCAATTTTTTGATCTTCTTCTTTTGTACATTGCAATATTCCTGAACAGCATAAAGAGAAGAAGAGGAATTCATTTTTAATTCGTTAAAAGCAAAGACGATACTGTGACTTAACTCAGCTTCTGTTTTCGCATATAAAACGCCGTTATAGAACAACTGCGTTAATATTCGTTTCTCTTTTTCGGAAAAACGATACTCAATAGGTAATGCCATTCCATCTAATGTGTAGTAATACAATTGTAATTCATCCGGCTGAAAAGAAGAACTTGCTAATATTTCCATTTCACGCGCATCGGATGTAATTCTATTACTTTTATTTACTAAATGGATTCTGTAAAATCCAAAATAATCTTCCTTTAATTTACTACATATTTCATTTTTTATATTTTGGGGGATCTGCGAAACATTGACGCATACGCGAATATTTGATTCTTCATTATTGTCAGAATCTGCGTCAATGTACTCAAAAAACCCGTACTCGAATTTCATTTTTGTTGTACACCTCCGTATTCTTAAGTTAATCCTCTCCAATTAACCTGTCATTTACTTTATTAGTATGAAAAATACTAAAAATATTAAAATTGCTATTCTTAATATATCGCAGGCGAAATAAAATCACAAAATCGGATATAGCAAAAAGTCGGAAATATTAAAATTTATCATAATATAAAGGAAAGTGTCTGCCTTGCTTGATATAATATAATGGACAGATACTCGACAAGATAATAAATAATTAGGGAGGCATATAAAAATGAATCGAATTTTAGACTGGGTAATTGAAAATAAAAATATCATAATAGTCAGCAGTATAGCTTTTGTGTTGGCTTTATCACTCAATGCAGTGTTCAACATCAGCCTAGTAAGTGGAGAATCCATGTATCCTACATATCACTCCGGAGATATAACAATTATTAATAAAATGGAAAAACCAACGAATGGAGATATTATTACTTTTTATAAAGATATAAAAGGAAAAAGGGAGTTGCTTATCAAAAGGGTGTGTGGTGTGCCCGGGGATGTGATTTCAATTTCCAAAGGAGTTCTTTATCGGAACGGTTCTAAGATTGATGAATCTTATCTGGATAAAGGAATAGATACAACTTTGGATACCGAAGCGATAAAACTCGGTGATGATGAATATTGGGTTATGGGAGATAACCGATATTTTAGTTATGATAGTCGCAAGTTTGGTCCGATTAAAGAAGGGGACATTCAAGGAGTTGTAAAAAAATCATTTACTTCAAGGAGAAGATAATATGTTAAATTATATTAAATGGAAGATTATATATATATTGGGTTTGGTAATATCCCTGTCTTCATATATATTTCTATTTTGGTGTATATACAAAACAGGAATTGCTGCAATAGAACATAGCGATAACCTTAAAGAATACATGAGCACTGCAGATTGTAAAATACATATTATGCTGCTGCTCGTATCAGTTGTGTATTATTATGTTGCTAAGCACATGGCAACATATATCGATACGATATCAAGACATCAAACAGAATATGATAAGGCAACAGGGCTGAATAAAAAATATTCCAGTTATGATCGATTAAGCCGCGCAGAAAGGAATGAGATAGATAGACAAAAAATAATGTGGTTGGAACAGATCATAGATACAAACACATTAAGAAAACATACTCACAAAGGAAGCAAAAATCCAGAAGCGGATATAAATTCTCTAAGAGGCTTGGAAGATGTTAAAAAAGAAATTAAATTAATGGCGGCAAGAATGAAAACGCAAAAGAAAAAAGAACGAAATATTTCATCTATGCATATGTGCTTTGTGGGCCCGCCGGGGACCGGAAAAACAACATGTGCGAGAATTATGGCAGGTTTCTTGTACAAATATGGCTTTATAAAAGAAAATAAGATATTGGAAATAGACGGAAATTTTCTCAAGGGCGGAGCTGATACAGCCTTGAAAGTGGAAAGAATTGTTCAATGGGCATCAGGTGGGGTACTATTCATTGACGAAGCATATGCATTGATGCAGGGAAATTTTTATGAAGGACAGGAGGCTATAGCAACACTGGTTAAATTGATGGAAGACAAAAAAAATGATTTTGTTTTGATTTTAGCCGGATATTCAGAGGAAATGAAAATGTTAGTAAAATCAAATACCGGGTTATATTCGCGAATAAAGCATTACCTTGGATTTTTACCATATGATGCAGAACTTTTGTCATGCATATTTGAAGATTATGCTATAAAGCATGGGTATACACTGGACGAAGGAGTGAAACCTTATGTGAAAAACAGAATTATAGAATGTATGAATCTGCCTAATTTCGGCAATGTAAGAACCGTGCGGAATCTTTTTGATAAGACATTAGATTTGCATGCCCTAAATTTAATGGAAGGAAACAGCGAAGGAAAGCACATTCTATCTAAGAAGGACATACCTTTGAGAAACTGGGAAGATGACTTTTTTTCTGAATAAATTAAAAAGCTTGTGGTGGTAATCATGAGCTTTTCTTATCTTTTTGTTATATCCGAGTTTGAAAAAAACAATATTTTGCGTTAAAATTCATCATAATAGATATGAATGTAGTGATACACATTTATTAATGTGGACCATATAAAAGGAGGGAATGACATAATGATTAAAAATTTACAGGATTTTGGAATTACGGAAGAGCAATTCCAACAGCTTATGGCGGATTACCCTAAAAGTGCTGAATTTTTAGAGCAGCACATCAGAGAGGATGATACGCTTGATTTTTTGGGAAATCAAGCATTGGTTGAACTGATAAAAAATAACCAGATAGCAGTGCTTGAAGATAATGACTTTATGAATTCGCCGGAAAAGCAAAACGATGAAATCAATTCAGAAACAGAAAATGAAACAGAGGCTGAATACGAATTGACAGATGCTGACACGGAAAACGATCAAATTACAGAGGATCCTTCAGGGAACAAACCTGTCTCCAAAGAAGAAATTGTCGAAGAAAAGCAGACGACAAATGTTCAAGGAGATGAAGAAGAGAATAATGAAAAAAATGCAGCACAAAGACCAAAACAAAAAAGAAAGCGTAAAGTTGCCACAAAATTTTCGGTAGACATTCCATCTGCAATTGATAGAGTTCCTGCAACAGATTTGCGTAAATTTTATGCGCAAAATTTTTCGATCAAACCTGAAAAAATATTTTATCTTGATGATGAAAGTATCAGAAAAAATGTAAATGAAAAATATTTTTGTCTGGAAATACAAGATCGGTTTGTGTTATTCAAGAAAAATACAACTATGATCTCGATTGACAAAAAAACTTCCACAGAAGTAGAAGAGTGAAAAGAGGAGGCAATGCATGAATGATAAAAGATTTATAATTATAGCTACCACTATCCTATTGACGACGATCATTATGTTAACGTTAGTGCATTTTGCGGAAATTTTTGCCATGTTGGTGGCTGCATTTTTTACGATATTTTGAATTATTACATAAAAATTCTCGGGTGCTTGCATCTGAGTGTTTTACAAAACATTAAAATTGATGATGGTTTGCTTTTTGTCACCAAGTATATTGCTGTAAAAAACAGAGTAACAAAAAGCAAAAGGAAAGGATCCAACAATGATAAAATATTATTGTGATAACTGCGGGAAAAAACAGGAAAACAAAGAATCTTTAAGTCGAGTTGAAATCAGAGTTACAGACAGTGAATACATAAACAATGATTGCAGCAGCCTTGAATTGTGCGAAACATGTATGCTGGAACTTGGTTTCAAAAAAGACATGAATTATATGAAAATTGAAGAAGGGCTTTCCAAAAATAAGCAGGTACTTTTCAGATTTATTAAAAACCTGTTGGAATTGGAAGAAAGTCTGGAAATAGGAGATTTACAAACTACAGACAGACCGCCGGATGTAACGCAAAAAAAGATGTAGATAATAAATGCGTATAAGTTTTGCAAGAAAGAAGTCTTGGCAATTTGCTGCTGAGTTGGAAGGAGAATTTAATGCATAGAGAATATTCAACTTTTCATATCATAAGTTTTACATTATTTGTAATAGCATTTATGGTATATTTTGCTACATTTGTGACAATTTTATTCTCAGGGAAGGGAAAAGATTACAAAGAATATGTGGCAAAAAATAACAACCACACAATCAATCAAGATCTGAATAAAACAGATGATTTACAAATAAAAAATATCTGTAAAAATATCGCAAATCCAATTATGTGGGAAAGATTGACTAATAAAGATGTAATAGCATGGATTGAAGTGCCAAACACAAATATAAATTATCCGATTATGTATTGTGATGATGACCAATATCTGCTTAAAGGTATTGACGGTAAAAAGTCATATGCAGGCTCCATTTATGTTAGAGCGGATAATAATAGTGATTTCACTGACAATCTTACCGTGATATATGGTCATAATATGGCTAACGGAACAATGTTTGGAAATTTGGATGAGTTCATGGGAGAGGATCTTTTTTCAAAGCAAAAATATTTTTACATATATTTTCCGGATGGATCGGTTAATATATATAAAATCGTATCTTATGGAATGACGGATGATAAGCAATTGATGGACAAGTATCAAACCGAAACTCCTGAAGGGTTTCGGAAATTTCAAGAATATATAACATCAAAAAATATGCGAAATGTAAACAACATAGATTTTGATGAGAAAATAGTTACACTTGAAACATGTTCGATTATACCGGGGCAAAGAAGTATCCTGAATGGATTCTTGGTTGATAAGGAGGAAAAAGAATGAAAAAAAAGGTAGCAGCCATTTTAGCAATTACAATGTTGTTTACATTGATGTTTGGCTTGACACAAACAAACAAACGCGCAGTTGCAGCACAAAGTGTAAATTTCGGATTTGCAATGAGAGGTATCAATCTTCAGAACCAATATAAAACACAGTCAAATAACGCTGCAACGAAAGCCAATGGAGATGGTTCTTATAATATTGTGATTACAGCAAAAGAAGAATATTCGAATTTATATGAATTATCCTTGATCACAAATATCAAAAGTACAGCTGTAAAAGATATATCATTGAAAGTGATGTCTGTAACGGTGCAAAACAAAATATATACAGCAAACCTTAATGCATACAATATGTACACGAAAGATACATATTGCAAGATATTATTGAGAAATCCATATCCGACGACAGAATCTCCGGTAGATTATTTCGATAATGAACAGGTGCCGATTAAATCGGGAGGAAAAATAGTTATAAAAATATCATTTTCAGGCATTGCTAATGTGCCGGATCCTTACGCAACGGCAAAACCATCGCCGACTCCGGCACCGAAACTAAAATTAAGTGTGTCTCCTAAAATTGTAAAAAATAGCTATAAAGCAGTAAAAGCATTAAAATTATCATGGACTGGTTATAAAGGCACAGCAAGTAAGCCTGTATATCTATTTAGAAAGAAAAGCACACAGACCAAATATAAATTATATAAAAAGGTAAAAAATGGTGTAAGTTATACTGATAAAGCGGCAGGTAAAGGAAAAAAATATGATTATTTTATTGCTTTGACAGAAACCGGGGTGGGTCCAAGAAGCAATGTTGTATCGGGTAAAGTTAAGTCTAATATTACAATTAAGCCCTCGTTTTCCTTAAAAAGGAAAAGGGGATACTTGAATATTAAGTGGAAGAAAGCAGAAGGAAGCTATTATGTCATATATTACAAATTTCATGGTGGAAATTGGACAAAGGCTTCGTTGTCGTCGAACAAAACGAAGATTTCGAAGGTTTCAAAGCTTAGAATTTCCGGTAAGGGATTTTCTGTTCGTGTGAAAACATATGACAAAGTAAATGGGAGAAAATATTATAGCAAATACTCAAAGAGTCACAAAGTAATTTAGATGACCAGAGTTAGAAAGGACTTAAGATGGGAATAAAAAAGATCTGTCTAAATTGCTACAAAGAATATAAAAATGGAGAAACCCAATGCTCATATTGTGGATTTAGTAAAGACAAGTATGAGCGGCAGCCATCATGCATGGATATAGAAAGTGAATTGTGTAATGGAAGATATCTTGTTGGGCAGTTAATAGATGAGAGCGACACAAAAAAAATATATATGGGTTGGGACACGGCAATGAAGAAGAAGATATTTATACAGGAATATTTTCCATTGCGCACAGTAAAGAGAAATTCGGATAAAACTGCCGTTGAATTAAAGAATGCGGGCGATGAGGCTTTGTTTGAAAACGAAAAATCTTTGTACAAGAAGTTGCTGTCAAATGTTGCTCAAATTTCAATTGCTGCAAAAGGATTGGAAAAAATCGAAGATTTTTTTGAGGAAAACAATACTATATATATTGTTATTGCTTACCAAAAAGGAGTACGATTGAACGAATTCATCGAGCAATACGGAGTAATGCCGGCAGATAAAATGAAAACAGGATTCAAAAATATGATGTATTCTTTGGAAAAGCTGCATGTGTCCGGAATGACACATGCAAATATTGTTCCTGAAAATATATTCGTATGCCGTAATGGAGAAATATGGCTTTTGAATTTTGGTCTTACAGGAAAAGCAGATATAAAAAAAGATATAGTCGACTTAGGAAAAGCTATATTTTTTGGTCTTACAGGATCAAACACATGTGATTACTCAAAGCTGCCATCTGATATGGATCAAAAGACTATAGATGCAGTGAAGGCATGCTTAAATGGCAACTCCCTGTATGAAACATACATTAAATCTTTTGGTAAGGACGATGATATAGAATATGCTCATAATTACAAAAGAGTTATTAAACATGAAGATTATGAAGTTGTAAATGTATCAGAAGAAACCGTGCAAATTGCTACCAATGAGAAAAAAGAAAAAAATGAAGAAGCGGAATCAAATAAAGAAAAAACTTCTGAAATTGCCAATAATTCACAAAATGCTGACAATCCGGAGGATAAAAAAATCGACGAAAGTGATGGATCAGACATTTTAGCTGATTCGGATGCTTTGGTCGGCTTAAGTGATTTGGATGAGTCAGATGCTTTAGATGAAATTGACGATTTGGATGATCTGAAAGAAGAGAACACTAACAGTTCATCCAAGATTAAAATCCCTAAAATAAAAAGAAAAACAAAAAAAATAAAGCCTATAAAAAGGAAACAGGAACCGGTAGTGGAAAATGATGGGGAGGATGAACTCCTCGATGAAGATGGAGATGAATCTATGGAAGAATCTTTATCAGAAAAAAAACATTTTGAATTACCTGATATTCCGTATAAGAAGATAGTTATTGCCATCATTATCGTCGGAGGATTGCTAATAGGGGGAAGCTATATGCATTATGCCGCACCAACCATAGGTCAGCATAAAGATAAGCAAGAGAAGGCTGTTGAAAAAGAAGCGACGGCTGTGCCTAAAAAAAGTGCAATACCTCAATATGTTGTACCTAATGTAGCCGGTAAAACAAAATATGAGGCAGAAAATAAATTGACGGAAGCATTTCAAATAACGGTTACAGAAGTTTATGATGAAACAATACCTGCAGGTATTGTTATAAAACAGTCAATATTGCCAGGCGAAACAGTTTCGTTGCAAAATAACCAAAAAGCAAACATCAGCCTTGTTGTCAGTAAAGGTGTGAAACCGGATACAAGGATTCTTGTTCCGAATGTAACAGGGCTTAATAAACAAAATGCTGTTGAAAAATTGAAAAAGGTGGGTCTGAAAGTTGAAGTAAAATATGCCTACAATGATAATGTATCCAATGGAAAAATTGTATCTCAATCTCCAGATTCGGATACAAAAATTGAAAAGAATGACATTGTGACAATATATGTTAGTAAAGAAAAAAAAGCTACGCCAAAGCCTTATGTTAACAATAGCAATAATGACAACAATCACAACAATAATAAAAACAATGCCAATAAAAGTCAAAACAGCAGCAATAAAAATATAAAACAAAGAGATCCTTTTGCTGGTAATACGGATCCTTTTAATTAGATTTTGTAAGAAGTCTCTCGCATTTTAGGTGGAAAAGGAGTCACTTAGGTGCGGGAAATTTCTCGCCCACTTGTTGAGAAGGAGAAAATGTTAGAATTTATAAGACGCATAAAGAAAATAAGAAGATATTACGGTCGATGCCCACATTGCAAAAGTCCACGAGTTGGTGTGATTTATTACGGACCGGTTCAAAAGTTAGATAAATCATACTATGAAATTGTATATGGAGCAAGAAAACATGGCACCTATGCAAAGTATCGCACAGGAATGCCAGATGCCTCTCGTGCTATGTATTGCGAAGATTGCGAGTCGGAATTTAAGGATCAAACAAAATTAGTGTTTTTGAATGATTATGAGTGGGAGGCGCTCATTGAAGAAACTCCAGAGAAAATGGAAAGTCCGACAATATATATAAAAAAGGAAAAGGAGAAAGAAAAACAAAAACGGAGGGAAAGAAAAAAGAAAAAAAGAAAATTGCGTATTCCGCAAAAGGAACAAACACAAGAATTGCAAAATATTCTTAAGGATATTGATGAAAAAATTGCGAGAGTAGATGTATATTTGCTGTCAAAAGAGTGTGAAGACAAAGAGGAAGAAAATCATTTATAAAATTGTGAAAAATTCGTTCGAGAATTATTGCATTTTTGTCATACTGTGTATGTAACACAAACCGTTGGATATTAGTATTCAGCGGTTTTTTAAAGTTGACTAGAGAAAGGAATATAAATATATGAAAAAAACATTAAGTGGATCGCTTCACGCACATACAGATGGTTCAATTCTTGATTCTGTAATGAAAGTCAAAGATTATGTAGAAGCTGCTAAAAATATGGGTGCAACTTCTATTGCAATAACAGATCACGGTACGATGTTAAAAGTAGATGATTTTGTGTCAGAATGTAATCGTAACGGGGTTAAACCAATCATAGGAGTTGAATTGTATGTAAATGAAGACGAATCAGAAAGAAAAAAACATCTTGTATTGTTGGCAAAAAATTATACAGGATATAAGCAGATATCAAAAATTGTTACTGTATCAAACACCAGAATACAAGGGACAAAAAAAAGGGTACCAGTAGCTAATAAAGAAATGCTGAAAAAATACGGAGCCGGAAACAATATTATTTGTTTGACGGGATGCATGCAGGGTGTGCTTGCTGATATACTTCTTACAAATGATCATATTATATCAGATATAGCGCGATTGAAAAAAAAGCAGGATAAGTTAGCATCGCCCAACGACGCAGACTATGATATCTGCCTTAAAAAATTAAAAAAGGCAGAAGAAAAAGTAGTTGAATTACAGGCTATAAAGGATGAACTGGACAGTGATGCTAAATTAGTATGGAAGGCAGAATTAAAAGCTGCGGAAAAAGAAAAAAACAAAAATGCTGTTATTGTAGCAAAGAAGAAAAAGCTTGCACAGGAAATGGCAAACGAAAGACTTCCGGAAGCGAGAGAACGCCTGAAAGAAGCAAAAAAAATTGTGACTCAGCTCAACAAGATACGGGAAACACTTGAAAAAAAATTTGCAGCATATATGGAAATCGAAGCTGCTGTAAATAAGTTGAGACAAAGCATGAAAACTGATGAAGATCTGAAAAATGCTGTTAAATCAGAGTTGGAATGGCTTAAATCAGTTTTCGGAAATAAAAATATTCTGATGGAACTGCAAAATCATGGAATTCCGGAAGAAAAAAAGGTATTCCCTATATTGGCTGAAATTGCAACGGAAACAAAAACTCCGGTTGTTGCCACTAATGATGCTCATATGGTAAGTAGAGAAGATTACATTGCTAGAAATATTGTTACTAGCATATCTTTGGATCATTATATAGATATCAGAGAATCTGACAAAGAGTTGTATTTGAAATCCGATCAGGAATTGGCAGACTCTTTAAGAGAAATTCTTCCGGATCATATTGTGAAAAACGCCATACATAATATTAGTGTTGTTTCTGCTAATTGTAATGTGGCATTCGAACATCAGAATCATTACCCAGTTTTTAAGAATAAAAATGGTGATAAAACTGATGCCAAAAAATATTTGTGGGAAGAATGTCAAAAAGGAAAGGCTAAGCTTGTTGCTAATCATGAATGGTCTGAAGAATATGAGACTCGTATGAATTATGAATTTGGTGTAATTGATAAAATGGGATTTTGCGACTATTTATCAATCGTTCAAGATTTTATTAAGGAAGCTAAGAAGTTGGCAATCATAAAGGAAGGTGCAACAGAATCAACGGCTGTATCCGTTCCTGTGGGACCAAGAGGTTCTGCTGTGGGTTCATTAGTTTGTTACCTGACAGGAATTACCGACGTTGATCCTATAAGATATGGATTGCTCTTTGAGAGATTTCTTAATATTGAAAGAGTTACGATGCCGGATATTGATACGGATTTCTCACAGGAAATAAGAGAAGATGTGATTGAGTATGTCAGAACTGTTTACGGACAAAACGCTGTATGCTCTATTACGACCGTGGGGACCATGGCAGCGAAAGTAGCAATCAGAAATGCTGCCAGAGTATATCGGTGGAAAAAAGAACAGGAAATGACTTGGGCAAACGATGATAATAAAAATGCAATCAAAGATAAATACCTGCAATTAGCGAATTCGCTCTGTAAAGAAATTACAGACGAAAAACAATGGTTTCAGGAATTGTCAAGAAAATTTATCTCTAACAAAGATGCAATTGATATACTCAATTGGGCAAAAAAAATAGAAGGTATTTCTTCGCAAACATCAACGCATGCAGCGGGAGTTATTATCAGTGATAACGATGATGTTTCGGAACATGTTCCACTTATGTTGGACGAAGAAAGTAATCTTTGGAAAACCCAATGTGATATGGTTCAGGCAGAAGAAAAAGGGCTTCTAAAAATGGATTTTCTCGGGCTGAAAACTTTGGATATTATCACAAAAACACTATGCATGATAAAAAATAACACAGGAAAGATAATCAAGCATGAAACAATTCCCTTTGAATCGTGCGTTTTTGAAAAAATTTTCCAATCAGGATTTACAAACGGAGTTTTTCAGTTTGAATCTCCCGGAATGAAAAACATATTGAAAAAAACAAAACCGGAAACTATTGAAGACCTTATTATGCTAAATGCAGTTTACAGACCGGGTCCTATGGATTATATTCCGGAAATATTAGATGTTAAGTATGGAAAAAAAGCACCAAAGTATTTGATTCCCGGTATGAAGGAAATCTTAGAGCCAACATACGGCGCCCCTGTATATCAGGAACAGATCATGCAATTATTTCAGCTTGCAGGATTCTCTCTTGGAGAGGCGGATATCATTCGTCGCTACATGAGTAAGAAAAAAACGGAAAAATTTATGGAATATAAACACTCTTCCGCTACACATCCTGGATTTGTTGATGAGATGGTGAAAAGAGGAGCTTCAAAAGAAGATGCTTCACTTTTGTGGGAGAGACTTGTTAATTTTTCTAAATATGCGTTTAATAAATCTCATGCTACTGTTTATGCTATCTTAGCATATAAGACAGCGTGGCTTAAATATCATTATCCAGCAGAATATATTGCGGCGTATTTAAGCGTAAAGCCAGACAGCTTAACTAAGCTGTTGCAGGATGCAGAAATAATGGGCGTCAAAGTTATGTTGCCGGATGTAAACATTGCAGAACCGGAATTTATAACATATAACGGAAATATTGTGATCGGATTAAAAGGATTAGATGGAATAGGAGATGATACACCGCTAGACAGTATTATATCCGCCAGAAAAAATGCAAAGTTTGTAGGACTTAAAGACTTTGTATTAAGAACTGAACTTAATCCGAAAACGATTGAAATTATTGTTAGAGCCGGGGGAATGGATGGGTTCGGTTTAAGTCGCGAATCTATGTTAGAAGCAATAAAGTCTTTGAGCATGCTTGCAAAGAAGATTAAAGAGAAAAAAAAGGCTGTAGTAGAAGGTTCTGAAGATTCAGAAAGCAGTTTCAAGAAGCTGCTGACAGAATACAACGATTTTCCCATCCCTTATAAGGAAAAAAGTATCGAATTCAATCTGAATCAGGAAAAGAAGATTATTGGTACTTTTATTTCAGGAAATCCATTAGACAGTTTTTACTTCGATGGAATAAAATTATCCCAAATTGAAGGGAAAAATGTCAAAGCGTTTGGTCTTTTGTCTGACATAAAAAAAATTGTCACGAAGAACAAAACGGATATGGCGTTTGCTAGATTAAGTGATGCCACAGCGGAAATTAATGTTGTAATATTTCCAACTGACTATGCAAAATTAAAATCTCAACTGGAGGAAAACGCAGTTGTTGTTTTAAGTGGTAATGTTTCAGAAGAGTATGATGGATTTCAGGATGCTGTTGTGAAAAAACTGTATGTAAACGGGTTAGAAATTCCGCCCAAAAAAAATCACAAAAAAATTGTGGTTGAAATTGCTACAGAAAATGATCAAGCAGAAATTAATAAGTATTTAGGAAAAAATCGAGCAGAACTGTATATTTATTACAAAGCAGAAAAAAAGTTGGTTAAAACACATCAATCAATAGACGAAAAGGTATTGAATAACACCAATTTGAGATCAAGATATTTATAAGCAGAAAGTCCTGTCCGTATTATACGGATGGGGCTTTTTTGTTATATCCGAGTTTTGAAAAAGAATAATATTTTGTTATATTATATACAGAAAGTAGTTGATAACGCATCACAGGAGGAAAAAATGCAGAATAAAACAAATAAAAGTTTAATATTGGCGTATGAAAAGGTACTTATGGGAAAAGCAAAGCATATTGATAACACATTTTTCTCGGGTTCTCCGGAAAAAAATCATAGTATTGCTTGTGAGATCATCAGATACGCAATTAGAACATATTTGAAAAGTTGGACACCAAATGAGCTTGCGGTTTACCTCAACGAAGATGTCATTAGCCGACTCAAACTGAAGGATGCCGTAAAACATGTAATATTTCCGAAGGAAATATGCAGCGATGACTATTTCTATCTTGCACATGTTGCTTACCCAAATAAAATTAAATTTTCAAAAGAGAATATGATTATTTATACTTTTGAGCAGTTTGTAAAGGGAAATAGGGCAAAAATGCCTAAAAATTATTTTTTAGGGGAAGACGGAAGAGAGCGACTGCATGCATGTTTATATTATTTATTAGAAACGGAATGCAGCTTTGCCAATTTAAAAGAAATGTATTATTTCTTTGCGACGAAACAAGCATGTGTGTTTCTTGATAAGTATCTATTGTACGATACATGTATGGAACACTATGACAATCCGGTAACATTATTGGACGAGACACTTCCTATAGAGCAACGATCGGATGTATACAAACATATGTATACATTAAAATATTATATGGAAAGTGGCAATAAAGCAAGAAAAGAAAAAAACAAAGCGAAAAAGATTACATTTGACGAGTACATCACATTATTGGATAAAATCGAAGCTGTATCAGACAAGATGCCGGAAGATGATTGGTACCCTACAATGGACGAGCTGGAAGAGGAGTTGTCGGATATTTCCGACTCGGATGTATTACACATTTTATTGTATTTAGAGACAAAGCATGTGGCAACTACGACGCGGAAAGAGATACAGACTAAAATTAAGAAAATGATTAACGAACACATCAAAGAATAGGAGTGAGTGATATGGAAAATAATGGACAGAACAAGGAGCAGAATAAAGAACAGACAAAGTTGATTTATGAAATCAACGGGTTTAATACTTTTGTAAAGGTAAAACGAGATGCTCTGCCGATCGGCAAGGTTATGCTTGCGTTTGTGGAATATGATAAGAATACCGGTAAGCAGAAAAAAGTGATCAATATCTATATGGATAAATCAGATGCATTGAAATTTGCTAATGATATTCTGTCTGGAAAAATTGAAAAAGCAGCCAATGCATCATATGAAGCGTCCGACAAATACCCATCTCCATTTTGGCAGAGTAAATTAGGTGGAGTTAATGAAGCTAATTGTAAAGCAAGAAAGTTGAGAAGTGATGGGAAAGCATTGTCAAGAACATTTACTTTATCTGTTGGGGCGTTGAAAGATGACGGAACAAGAAATCCATATGTTATCACAGCAAATCAACAGGCGGCGCATTCCGCAAAAAATGGCATTATTATTCCGGAAAAAGGCGGAAAACCTGAACTGACAATCCGAGTCCCTGTTACTGTGAAAGAGGATTTGGAAAAAATGGCATTAGAAATTCAGGCACAGATCACAGCTTTTTACGCATCGGAATTTTTATGTAAAAGTTTGGATGGAGCAAAAGAAGAAATTTTTGATCAATTCAAGAAATTAAATGATGTGATCATGGAATTTGTATCAATGGGGTGAACGGAGAGTTAGATGTAATATTAATCAGACCGGTTGAGGAATTATGAATGGGAATGCGTAATGCCTAACCTTGGAGGTTGATTAGATGATTAAAGGAAGAAAGGAGCAAAAATGGAGAGATTAACAAAGACATATTCGGACGGAACACATGGAGCTTCTGATAGTTTTCCATGTGGAGAAAACAGTTACGATTATAAGAATTTGCTGATAGAAAAATTAGGAAAATATGAGGACTTAGAGGAACAGGACAAACTTGTAAAATTGCCTTGCAAAGATGTGTATTTTATCGTTGATATGAACGATCCTAAATATGCAATGACTATGAAAATGTCTATAAGAGGACTTACGGTATGTGAGATTGAGGGTATTGACAAGGAAAACTGCAAGTTTTTTTCCACAGAAGAAAAAGCCGAAGCAAAACTGGAAGAATTGAGAGGTAGAGAAAATGAGTAAAGAAAACGGATTATTAGCAACATTCACAAAATTCATGCTTGAACATGATATTGAGTGCGAGGATGATATTTATCAGAATGAAGATATTGACAGAGATAGCTTCGAACTGATTGAAGATTTATTTAACATAGTGAAGTCTAAGGATAATTCTTGTAACTGCAAGAACAACAACTCAAGAGACAACAAACCTGTTTACAGATATGACAACAGACAGACTAATGCTGATAGAATCCGGCAGATGTCGGATGAAGAATTGGCTAGTTGGTATGTAATTAAATGCACAATCATGATGAAGAGAGATTGTCCAAAACCATATAAAACTTGTAAGGATTGTATTTTGGAATGGCTTCAACAGGAAGCAGAATAGGAGGGAATATGAGTAGTACTTATTGGAATTATGAAGATGATTATTTGAGTATGGTGGAGGTTGTTGGAAACATATTTGACAACCCAGAGTTGTTAGCAAGTGAGGGATAAGTATGGAGAGATTGACAAATAGTGGAACAAAAGAAGCAAAGAGTAACACAACCATTATAGAAATCTGCGATAAACTTTCAGATTATGAAGACTTAGAGGAACTTATCGGCATACCGCTGAAAGAGCTTGCTGAAATCTTCCGTCAACATATCCCCGATGATTGTAAGTATCCACAGAAAGTGACTGTACTCACGGATGACGATGTTGACAAGTGGAGAGAGTATAAGGCTTTTGAGAAAGATGGAAGGATTTTGAAGATACCACACCCAGAGGAATCGGAAGAATGTAGGAAATGTGTTCATACAAGAGCATCCTGTCATCATACAGAATCAAAGTGTTCTGAATGCCCGATGACGGAATTATTCTGCGAAGAATTTTACAGGGCAATAGATAGATGCTACGAGTACACATACGCTAGTGGTTGCCTTGCCGGAATAGAATTGGGGAAATCAGAGACAGAAGCAAAACTGAAAGAATTGAGAGGTGGAAAAATGGCAAATAGAGCATTGTTACATATAAACAAATTAAAAGATTTAGAAAAATGGCTTGAAAAACAGGGATATATGATTTTACCAACATCTAAAAATCCATATGAAATTTTAAGAGCAAAAAAAGATAAAGATACAGTAATTATCTATCAAAAAGGTGATAGCAAAGAGCATTTATCAATTATGGATAAAGATTATCCTTTGATACACAAGTTTATAACAGAAAGCAAGCCAAAGACCAATGCTGACAGGATAAGAAATGAATTTTGCTTGTGAGCATTATTGTGATAGCTTTGAACTAGGTTGTGCTTTTAACTGCAATAAGAAAAACAAAGCAGCAGCATTAAAGTGGCTTCAATCAGAAGCGAAATAAGTTTTGTTATTAGAAATCAGTGAAAAGGAGCAGAGGAATAAATATTGATGAAATAATACACTGGTTGAAGAAAATGCAAAGTCCAGCAATTGGTAAATTATACTGTGCTGGGTCTTGTTATGGAATAGAAAATTGTTTTTTCTCCACTCTAAGTGTTATTGGTTTGTACAACATAGTACAGACGGCAAGGACGTGATAATTGTAGGAAGAGATGGTATTGAGATCTACAGATATCAAGGATTTGAGGAAGCTTTGAAATTATTTGTCGATGGATTCGACGACTTTTAGACAAACTTTTATAAATTCGTTGATGAAGAGATGGCAAAAAGAAAAGAGAGTAAAGAAAATGAAAATGAACTTTAAGTTTTGTGTGCGATGTTAATACATTGTATTGACAAAGGCGAAAATGGAGAATATAATAGTATTAAGGAAGGAGTGATATATATGGCAAATACAAATGTAACAATGAGAATTGATGAAGCACTGAAAGCACAATTACAGGAACTTATGTCTAATCTTGGACTTGATATGACTACTTTCTTTACTATGGCTGCGAAACAGGCAGTGAGAGAGCAAGCATTGCCATTTAAGCCTGATATGAATACTGGAATTTATGGGTTACAAGCTTATAAGTTGGCAATGCAAAATACAAATTATAATAATGAAGGTAAAGCTGTTATATCAACTGATGACGAATGGAACGATGAAACAGAATGGGATGATATGTTTGAGCAAATGCAAAAAGAGAGAGGTGTTGAATAGTGAACAAAGGTGAAGTGTGGTTTGTGGAATTTCCTTTAGAGGAAGATGAAAGTAAATCAATAAATAGACCTGTTGTGGTGCTTGATGAGAATTTACTTGGTGTATTATCTGTCAAGATAACAAAGCATAAGGCAAGAAAAGAAGATCCTTATGATACACCAATTATTTATTGGGAGGAAGCTAGTTTAAGATTAGCTTCTACTGCAAGAGTATCAAAGGTAACACTTCTTACAAAAGACAGTTTTATTTTTAAGATAGGTGATTTACACCACGAAGATTTAAAGAAAATTGAAGAGATGTATAAGAAATTTTTAAGAGATAATGGGGCTGTATAAATTATAGTACCATTATTTATAAAGAAAAATTTGAAGAAACTGATGATGAGTATATTGAGTATGAGTAAATAATAGATTCATTTGGAATAGAATTGTCGTAAGGCAGTTCCATTTCTGATATAATGGAGAATAGAATATTGAGGTGATAAAAATTGGGCAGATCTACAACACGCAAGCCAGTCAGAAAAAGGAAGCAAGAATGTGTCGAATGTAAATTTTTTAGTGGGAATAGAAAGACATGTGACTTTGGAAAATGTAATAAAGGTTTGAATACGACTTGCTATAGGCAAAGTAGGAATAAATGTGTAGAATGGCAATTGGATTTAGAATGTTGAGGTGATATAAATGAACAAATTACAAAAAGTATGGAATGATTTAGATAAAGCATATGAACATATGGAAAATGCAATTGAGATATTATCAAAAATGAATGCGGTGACAACTGAATTAGAAAGATAGAGAATAAATAGATGAAACCAAGTTTTCAAACGAAAGGAAAGGAGAATAATATTATGGGGAAATATATGGATAATCCTAGTTTGAATGTGATGATTACCGCAATCGTTAATAAGGAAATGGAAGAAAGATGAAAGTGAAAATGAATTTTACCCCATACTATGAATGGTATGCAAAATGGATTGATTGGAAAAAAGTATCTGTTAGTGATTTTGTAAATGGAAAAATTGAAAATCCGTTTAGTATGTTGGATGAATGGCTTGATATTATTTCAATAAAACCAATTCAAAATGATATTGGAAAAGAAATATACTATTCTTTGAATGCGGTACATCGTGATAAAATTACATATGATACCTATCTTGAAGGATGTGTAATAAAGAAAGGTATAATCACAAATATCTCGGAAAATATATTACAAATTGATAACAAAGATTATATTTATTCCAAATATAATACAGTTTTATTTGATAAACCAGAATATTGTATTTTATATCTTCATTATGATGGTACGAATATATTTGAAGGAAATGAATTGTTACCTATGTTTAGTGAAGATTTATTTGCAGTTGAAATTTAACTTTCATAGCGGAGAATATAATATGTAGAAACCGATTTCAGATTGAGGTGGTGTAATGTTAGAAGCTATAGAATTTATGGAAGATAGATAGGAGTAGGAAATGAATATCGCAGGAGAAAATGAAGAAATTGATGAAATATTATATACATTGTGTCGGCACAATGTAAGTATCATGGGTGGGTGGTATCCATTCCCGGCAACCGCAATAGCAAAGACACTTGATATGAGTGTGCATAAAGTAAGATACCATTTGAGAAAACTAAAGCAGCAAGGGATTGTTGATAGTATTCGTGAGGGAGGAATGACGGAGTACGGAGAAGTATTTTGCTATCATGGGTGGCACATAACTGAAAAAGCATACGATACAAACGAATACAAAAAAGCACACGAAGAGGAAAGAAAAGTGTGTAGGAAGTGTTTTGGCATTGACATTGGCGAAATTGATTAAACATGAACGGTGTGAAAACTGGGAAAGGAATAGAAAAATGAATATTGACGAAGCGATAAAGAAACATAAAACTATGGCAACAAAAGGCAATGTCATATTTTCACAAAATCCTGACTTTGCAAAAAGAAGCGATGAGGAACATGGACAGATTGCAGAGTGGCTTGAACAGCTAAAAAATTATTGGGAGTTAGAAGAACAAGACAAAAAAAAGGAAGACTGCGGAAAAGAAAATGTTGCCTGCGGTGATACTTGGGGCTCGATTCCTAAACAAATCGTAGACAAAATAGAAAAAAGAAATGAATTGAATAAAGAGATTGGAAAATGGTGCAAAGATAATCTTGATATGGAAGGCATGTACGCAGGTGGTGCAGAAATCACGGATTATCACACAGGCGAAGAACAAGGGACAGAAAAGAGAAAAGAGTGGTGTGATCAGACGATACTAGGAGAAGACTGGTACACTGGCGAATATTACTGGGAAACTCAATGCGAAGGAAAATACCTTCACATGCATTTCGATATTTAGGAGGGATGAAAGGATTTTGCATACATTATCACGACTAGACAGGATAGAACTCCAATACAGGTGATTGCTGCGGGAATCGCTACAGATATCAGAACGGGAGTGCTGGCACCTGCAAGGATATACAGACGAAGACTACAAAAGAGTAAAAGCAGTCCAGAAACATTTCGGCAGATACAGAATGGCGAATAAAGCAGGCTGAAAACAGCATTGCGGTTCCAATATTTGAAAGTATGTTCAGACAGATAATTTTACGCGAAACAGTACAGGAAGTGCAGATGGAAAGACCAATAATAATTCTTAACACGGATAATATGACTGTATTTTGCCGCAATCAGTGCGCAAATACAAAGTGTGCAAAGCATATCACAAAGGCTTACGAGTGCAGCGGGGCATGTTCTATGCAACTATTAAGAGAACAGGCAGAGTGCGTCGGTTACATTTCGCAGAGAAAAAGAAAATAAACAAGCAACCCCAAATGATCGAAATCACTCAATATCAAACTGATTTAAGTTTATATCTGGTGATTTTTTTTGCTTATATGCGAGCTGTCTGTTTTTTTATCATAATACAATTATAGGAGGTAATGTATTATGGCAATTCATAATGAAGTGATACAAAATGGCTGGCTTGTGTATAAGCCGATTATTCAAAAGGATGCAGAGGGCAATTATAAAAAAGGTCTTTGTATTTTAAAAACAATGCGGGGAAAACGCAGCATAGGAGATAAGATTCGCGGAATATATTATGATACTCCGGTCATACAGTCGAAAAATCCTGAAGATATTAAAAAAATGGAACAGTGGGATGCCGGTGATATTATAGAATTAAAGGGATTTTTGGTATCGCGCGAGGTTAAAAAAGCAAGAAGATGTACATATTGTAACACTAAGCTTTCCACCCCTGGTGTACAAATGTACATCCAACCGATATTTATGACGAGGCGCGAACAGGGTGTTGATGAAGTGGAGGCTCGAAACAGATTAAATGAGCTGTGTGAGATCTCAAATAAAATATTTGCAATTGGCAATTTGACCAAGGATCCCGTCATGGGAAAAACAAATAAAGGTGTTTCTAACACGGCGTATCAATTGGCAATTGACCGGAAATTTCGTGTAAGAGAAGATTCCGTCGAAGAACGAACGGATTTTCCGTGGGTGAAGACATATGGCGCACAGGCAGAATTGGACAATGAGTCTTTAACTACGGGGTCTGTGGTTATGGTGGATGGAGCCTTGCGTGTGAGAAGCGACTATCCGCGCAGTGATAAGTGCCCTATTTGCGGCGAAACATTTGTCTGGAAAGATACAACTATGGAAATTGTTCCGTATTCGGTGGAATATTTGCGTAATTTTAAAACACCTGAGAACTTAGAAGAAGATGCAATAGCTACTCTAGGATTAGCACAAGGTAACGCAGAAGAACCGGAAGAGTAACATCGCGAAGAAAATGGAGAATGTTATGAATGATATATATATTAATGTCTTGAAGGAACTAAGTTCCGTTAAGGATAAAGCGGGAAGAGAACTTTTTAACAAAACAGGAAATATTTTATTGCAGGAATTATTGTCTGAGCAAAAACCAAATATTGTTATTGAAGATGATATAGCATATTTGCAATTTATTGTTTCTGGAACCAGACTTTGTTATCCAATTGGGGATGTAATGTTAAGCTTCGAATCTAAAAAGGTAGAACAAGATATCATTCCCGAGAAGAGCATAAAAGTTGAAAAAAAAGCTAACAGTTCGCAAAATAAAACAATTGCAACAGACCCAAAAGAAAAAATGTCACAGGACGAACTGAAAGCTTTGCGTCAAAAAGGGGATGATGTCAGAGCATTAAACCTTAAAGAGACGCAGTCGGAAACGGGTCATGCAAAAAAAACGGAGGAATCAGAGAAAATTGAGTCGATCAAATCGAATGATGAGAAAAGTCCGAAGGAGCCGCTTCAAAAGAAAAAAGAAACTTCAAAAAGAAATAATGCTGAGAAATTAAAGGGAAAGGTTGAACAAAAATCTTCTGAACAGCTTTTGAAAAAAGCTGATGATTTTTTCGGAGAGGATGATGATGACGATGATTTCGTGGATGTTGAGTCTTTTTTGGAAGACGGGATAGATTCAGACACAAAAGAAGAATCAGAACAAAAAGAAGCAGAAAGCGAACCGTTGTCAATGGATGACATTTTAATGGATAGTGTAAGAATTAATGTGAAGGACATTAAATTTTCGGGAAAGAACGATGAAACATCAAGCGTTATTGTTTTTCCTATAGAAAAAAACAATAGTAGTAACATTTCAGTTATGGTTATTCTTAGGCAAAACGGACGATTACAGACTTTCTGTTCTAAGTTGGACGCAACAACTAAAACACTGTTTATCAACACAAATCAGCATAGCTTTTTAGTTCGTGGGTATCTCGCTGGTGGACAGTTTAGAGCACAGATTCGTGGAAAAAATGGCACGGATATATGCGATGAAGACCAGTACAAACTGACAACCGAACATATTTATACAGGTATTGCAAAAGAAGGGGAGCGCGGATATTTCTTTAGAGAGGTGAAAACATTTTCAAAAAAATTCTTTTTACGGTGTATTCCTCTCAGTAAGAAGAATAATGACAGCGGGACAGTTCCAATAGCATGTTGTATCGACGAATTTCAATATGGCAATGGATTTAACGGGGATCCAACGGGAAAAAAGAGATATTGTTTATGCAGCGATGTCTCTCCAATATTGTTTTTTGATACAGAAGAAGATGGAATGTATCAGATAATCGGAAAGTGGACAGAGAAAAATCAATTTCTTATTGAAGTCCAAAAAGAAAATAACTAATATTATAAAAGAAAGCAACAAGCAAAAATAGATGCTTGTTGCTGTTTTTTTTTGAAAAAATACGAGTAAATAAGTATTTGCTATATCCGAATTTTATAATGTAAAATATATGACACAGTGCAAATATTATTAAAAAAACATTGACAAAAATCGATATTATAAATAAAATATAACCAATTGCTACAATATGTCAAAAAAAGCGACAAAAAAAGAACTTGTTGGATAAGTGGTATGAAAAAAGAAAGGATACGATAATATGGTGGAACAAGAGAAAAAGATGACGAAAGAACAAATGGAATTTATACCGATCATGGAAGATTATCATTCATCTGATCCGGCGAAACAACAGACAGCTAAAAACATGGCTATAGACAAGTTATACAGATATATACATTCTATAAGAGCAACACGATTTTCTCATTTCGCAGATCTCTACGAAGATTTAATTCAAGCCGGAGTGTCAGCTGTTTTATCCCATTTGGAACATTATGATGTTAATATGACAGCTCCATCGACATATTTTACTCCGCACATTATACATGACATGAAGCGGGCAATTCAAGATGCATATGGGCGTCCAGAATATTATAATAAAAAAGCATCAGAGATTAAACAAGCTGCGGAAAAGATTGAAGCGCACGGAAAACAGGCTACATTGTATAACCTGTCTGTAGAAACAGGATATGATATTCGGCGCATCAAGAAAACCTTAGAAATTGCAAACAGCGCAAACTTAAAATATATAGATGATGATGGAGAAACTATAAAGCTGTCCGGTAAAATAGATGGTCCGGAACGACAGCTTGTGCAGCTGGAAGAACAGAAGGCTGTTTCAGAAGCTATCAAGAATAATCTTACTCCGGAAGAACAAAAAATTATATATGAAAGATTTTTTGCAAAAGACAATGGTGTAACATCTTTCACTGCAATCAAAGAAAAGTATAATTATGTGACGACAAAAGAGGTTAAGTCAAAATACAATTCCGCGATTAAAAAGCTGAAACATTGCAGGGAGATAACGAAGGAATTTGGTGAGCGCACTCATCAAATATACTCTAACAGAAAACCGATTGCTTTTTACAAAGAAGAACCTGCTAACTTAGAGAGAATAAAAGCAATGGCTCAAATGTTATTGGATTCTGACGATAAAGATGAAATAGAAATTTTATATGACGAAGATGGTAAAATTACATATACCATTGACGAAAAAAAAGACGACGAAGAATTCGATGAAATCATAATTATGCAATGATAAAATATTTATCATAATATAAGTAGACAGAGTTGTACATGCAGATTTGGAGGGAACATAATGGATAAAGTGCAAGCTGACAATCTGCCACAGTTTTTAACGGTAGCAGATGTTATGGATAATTTAAAGATAAGCAAGGCAACGGCATATAAATTATTCAAAAGAGCCGATTTTCCGGCAATCATTGTGGGGAAAAAATCTATTCGGGTTGAAGTTAATGCTTATATAAAATGGATAGATGAGCATGGAAGCGGGCTGATTTAGTGACATATACTTGATTTTCCTCATTTTTTTCATAATACATTTAAAGAAGAACCGACAGATATTTTCTATCGGTTCTTTTTTATAGAATGATGGAGGATTAAAGTTATGGATAGAGAAACAAAAAATACAATTTATAAAAATGCAAAAGAAGAGGTAAAAGGACATTTGGAGGAGTATTTACTTGAAACCGGGCGTCCGTTGAACAGAAATTTTTCTTGTCCGTGTAAAGAGAACCATAAACATGGAGACAGAAAACCATCTGCAGGTTTTTTCAGAAGAGGAAATAAGGTGTATTGTTTTGGATGCGGCGAAAGTTTTGATATTTTCGACATGATCGCAGCGGACAATGGAATTCCAATGCGAAGTGCGGAGGCTATCAATGCCGGATTTGCTAAGTATGGCATCGACATCAAACAGCAAATTTCCGAATATGAGATATCCGGGGTGTTGGTAAAAAAAATTAAAGAATATCACCCTAAAACGGAAGAAAAGTATTCTATACCAGATCTGCCGGAAAACGAAAAGTATGATTTTACAAAAATTTGTAATCACGCGACAGAGGTTTTACTTCACAATGAAGCAGCTCTTAAACATTATTTGGACAGAGGCTTAAACTTGGAAACCATCAAAAAAGCTAAACTGGGTTATATCCAGGGAGGATATAATGAGATGGTATCTGATTATCCGGAGCTAGCCAGCAAGGGAAAGAAAAAAGGATTATACAAATATGTATTTCCTAATATTACATCTGAAAATACAGTTGATTACATGTATTCAGAAATTAGCAACCGTGATGAAATGGATGACTATAACGGGAAATATGGAAAAGTAAAAGGCATTCATACTAGATTATACAATGAACATTATATTGAGGAAGACAAAGAGTTCATTGTGTGGATCGTGGAAGGTCTTTACGATGCGCTTTCAATTGAACAGGTAGGTGGAAATGCAATTGGATTGATGGGAATTGGTCAAACACGACTTCTTAGTTTGTGTAAAAAATATCGTCCGAAAATGCATTTCATATTGTGTCTGGATGATGATATGGCAGGTAAAAAGGCTATGAAAAAATTGAAAGAAGGACTTAACTTCCTGAAAATTCCATATAACATTGCTTTTCCGCCAATAGGAAAGGATATGAACGAAAGTCTCATGCATGATGAAATGCTTCTAAAAGAGTATGTAGATACAGTAGAAGAAGACATTTTGTTTCCACATGATATTTAATAATTTGTATTTATCTCAGAACAAAATAAAGACCGTTGCATTTGCAGCGGTCTTTATTGTTTTTTTAGGATTTTAAGTGGGAATCCTTGACAATTCAATTATAGAGGAGACCACTTATTTTCCCAAGCATTTGCATATCTTCCTTATTTTCCTTTATTCGTCTTCCCATTCTTTGTATGCATTGTATATTTCTTCTATAGTGCCGTTATCGTCAACTTCCATTTCTACTATGCAGGCTCCACCATATTCTTTCTCTGTGTCCCAGTTTTTGTAGCCATTTTCTTGTAAATAGTTTTTACATTCTTCGTATGTTCCCGTATAATAATCGTACCATCCGGGGTTTACTTTAAGTTCTACTGCATGTGTTTTCATATTTAACTCCTTTCGTGCAATGCGCATATGTAATTTTTGAAAAAATTTTTTACAATTCACTTTTGGGACTCCAATCGTTAATTGTATTCATACTTATTATGAAAAAAATTAGAATTTTTAGTGGGAATCCCCGAAAATTCAATTACAGAGCAGTTCCCCTATGGGGGTGTCAAACGAAAGAATGGACGGAAAAAAGCAACAAAAATATTTATTTTTTTCATACTATATGTGTAACTAAAAATCGCAAAAGAGTATATGGAGATTGTTCAAATATATATAAATAAAAATTGTTATATCCGAGTTTGAGCAACTTTTTTCCATATGTTATAATGTGATTATCAAAAAAATTAAGGAAAAAAGGAGAAAAGCTTATGAAAAAAACGAGCAAGAAACTGATTAGCATGTCTGTTTTCTTGTGTGCCGTAATGTGTACACTAATATTTGGATTTTTTATGAAGGACAAAGCATCAAAAGCTGAGTCCGGATACGAAGATACAAGTACAGGGTATATTTACGGATACACTTTGAAGGACGGATATGCGGAGGATGTAAGGATCATTGGTAAAAATGGAGTGCAAAATGGCAAATATTTGACTCCGGATAAAGATGAAGATGGATATAAAAAGGAATATACAAATATTATTGTTCCAGATCAGATTAAGGACTCCGGAAATACTTACAAAGTAAGAAGTATTGGGGAGTCTTTTTATAAGGAAGAAAACTTGTCTGGCAATTTCCTTATCCATATTGATCTAAGCGGATGCACAGGGCTGTATTCCATCGGGGACAGTGCTTTTAGCGGATGTACTTCTTTAACAAATATTAGCTTAAGCGGATGCACAGGGCTGTATTCCATCGGAGACAGTGCCTTTAAAGGGTGTAATCTAAGCAGCCTGGTTCCACCGTATTCGGTGGGGTATATTGGAAAAGATGCGTTGGCTGTATCTAATGCAAATTTCATTTTTGCAGCAACGAATCCAAATCTTGTGTTTGATGACACAATGACAAATGTAAAAACAAGGATCGGATATGATCATTCGACATTGAAAAATTTTTGTGATGCAAACAGCTTAGGTTACACGAACTTCACAAAAAGTGCAGAACAAATCGTAAAAGCATTCAAAGATCATGACAAATCGTTTCAGTTTAATCTGAAATATTCTACATTTTCTGCGAATGATGATGTTACCATTAATGGGGAGATCAATCCGGAGAATGTATTGTTTAGCACATATGTCTTTGCAGCAGACTACAACCTGAAAGGAAGTGACTATGCGGTAAAGATCCAGGTACCAAGTGCAACGCATTATCAGTTCGGAGGTTACTTCACTGAGAAAAACGGAAATGGTACCAAAGTATTTGATGAAAAAGGAAATATTAGTATTTCTGATCTCAGCCTTGCAAAGGAAAGCGGAGTCATTGAACTGTATGCGAAGTGGACGCCGAATGACTACACCGTCAATTATGAGTTGAATGGTGGAAAAATGAGGAACGGACAAAATATTACCAGTTTTCAGACATACAACTATGATAAGGATCTGATCCTTCCGGTTGTGGAAAGACGCGGCTATACCTTTAAGGGATGGTACGATAATGTAAGACTGGAAAATGGCAAATATTCGCAGATCGATGCACATTCTGCACCAACGAATGCAAACGATAAGACATTTGACATGTACGCCAAGTGGGAAGCAAATACCTATCAGGCGAAGTTCCACATGAACGAGGGTAGTTGGAAGTCCTACTTTGTACAGGACGGATACACGAAAGTGGATAATAACACTTATGTAAGCGACTATACTTATTCAGAGAGCAAGTCTGCATTGGAGTTCTCAACGGATATTGAGAGAAAGGGTTGTGACTTCTTAGGATGGTACAACAACAAAGAATATACCGGCGAGGCATTAAGCGGTATTCCAAAGGATACCATTGACAACCAGAATTACTACGCAAAGTGGAATTATCACATCTACAAGATCACATACAGTCTCGGTAAAGCAGAGGAATCTGACAGAGTGCATGGATTTGACGGTGAAAAAGTAGATACTTACAAAGTAACAGATACCGTTAAGCTTCCGTCCGCCACATGGGATGCCATGGAATTCAACGGATGGGAAGTGGAAAACATCCAGAACGGCAGTATCGACGGCGTAAAGATCGGAGATGTGATCACAGAGCTTCCGGAGCAAAGTACGGCAGATCTGACACTGCGCGCAGTGTGGAACGCCGGTACTTATAAACTGACTTATGAGACCAATGGTGGCACCTTGTCAACGGATGAAAAATATGCACAAACCTATAAATATGGGGAAAATGCTTTATATCCGAGAGATGTGCGCAAAGTTGGCTATGATTTTGCAGGATGGTATGAAGACAAAGACTTTAGCGGAGAACGGGTAGAATGTACTCAAAAGACCGAATGGGGCGATAAAACCCTGTATGCAAAATGGAATAACCAGTCTTACTCATATGTCCTTGATTACAACGGAGGCGTAAGAAAAGACGGGAAAGAAGCGGAGTACACGATGACAGTGTACTATGGAATGTCGATGAATCTGCCGGAGATCATCAAGAGCGGACAGAAGCTTACGGGATGGCAGCTGATCGGTTCGAACGAGAATATGATTCTGCAGAGCACTGACCTGGTAGAAATTACAGGTAATCAGACGCTGAGAGCTGTGTGGGAAGACGCTATTTACGATGTGTATTTCGATGCGAACGGAGGTGTCTGCGACAAGAAGTCACAGAAAGCCAAGAACGGAGCTACCTACGGAACATTTCCGACTCCAACCAGAGCAGGATATTCTTTTGTCGGATGGTATCTCAATGGAAAGCGTTACTATGGCTCTGAAATCTGTCAGCTTACTTCAGACATTACCTTAACAGCGCAGTGGTCAAAGAACAGTGATACCGGAGAGGATAAGACATATGGCAGCCTGCAGCCGGGATCCACATATGAAAACATCAACGCCGAAAAGGTAGATGCCGCCGGTGCGGCAAAACTTGCCGGTTGGTACAGAGGACCAAGCACGGGACAATATTACAACAGATTGAATACGGACGAAAAGAAAGTATATGCAAAGATCTACAATGACTTCCTTGGCGGAGACAACATTGGAGAGAATATCAAATTCCGCATGACGAAGACCGTGAACGACAGTATCGGAGATCTGGTCAAAAATGCATGTGAGGCATATCGAGCCGATCATCCGGAAACAATCTGGTTCTGGTCGTCAGCAATCTACTATAAGAACTATGGAAACAACATCTACGATGTCATGATCGTACCGTATTGCGCTTATGATGCAGATACACAGTACAGTCTGGCAAAAACATTAAAAGCAAATGCCGGATATGAAAACTTTATCAAAAAGACAGATATCAGCTCTAAAGACCTGACGGCTCAAAAAGTTGTAAAGATCCAAAAGCTGATCCATAAGACTTTTGTTTATTCTGTAAAGGATGATGAAGGTAAAGAAAGTAACAAAGTAAGAGATCCGGCATACAGCCTGTTAAAATCAACGAAAAAAAGAGCCGTGTGCGTATCCTACAGCAACCTGTTCACGATCATGTGCAAATATTACGACATTCCCGTAACCAATGTATGCGGGAAGGTAGCTGCCGCAGATAAGTACAAGCATATGTGGAACTATGTGAAACTTGACGGCAAGTGGTATATGTGTGATCCGACCGGAACCACTTACTTAAACGGCAGTGAAAGCAGCTATTACAGCACGGACAAATTCAAGTCCAAATCAATGCTCAGCTATCTGCCAATGAACAAAACTGGTTATGTCATGAGAGTGACCCAGAAAACGGGAACCTATGAAATGACGACCAGCGATTATGTATACAACCAGAATGTATGTGTTCTGGTAAAAGGTGGAACCGCAAAAAGCGTAACGATCGGAACGGTAGTCTTTGGCAGTGTTACCGCTAAAGTAGACAGTGTAAAAGGAAATGCATTTAAGGGAAACAAGAACCTGCAGAAACTCGTCTTCAAAAATGGAGTACGGACCGTAGGCAGCGGTGCATTTTCCGGATGCAAGAAACTCAAAACTGTAACGGTAAACAGCAGCACACTCACAACCGTAAAGAAGAATGCGTTCAAAAACTGTACGGCGCTCAAAACATTTAAGGCAACAAAAGGTGTATCGTTCCTCGAAGACAGTGCACTGTCCGGATGTAAATCTCTCAAGACGGTAACATTGTCAAAGAGCACATATACCATTGGAAAAAATGCGTTCAAAAACTGTAAAAACCTTACAACGGTAACTATTAAAGGAAAAGCAATCTCGCGCATCAACACAGGAGTATTCAGCGGATGCAAAAAATTGAAGCGTATTACCTTGCAAAAGGGGATCTCTAAGATGGGAAAAGCATTTAAGGGAGTACCGAAAAAATGCGTGATCAAGATGCCGAAATCCTGCAAAAAGAAATATAAAAAACTTTTGAAAAAAGCAGGATACAAAGGTAAAATCAAATAAAACAGAAAATATTATACTGGAAACAGAAAGAGCCGGTGAGAAATCATCGGCTTTTTTTTGCTTCAAATATAGAATGTAATATTGTAGGATTAGGCGAACCAAAACATATACTATTTTCGAGATGGTGGGGTGTGCGGTCGTAGAAGTGAATTTAATTTCTGCTATATCTCTTTTTATTTTTTTTGCTGATGTTTGTCATAATATATCTGTAGGAATATTTTTTTCATAAAATAAAATATTTTCCTACAGATAATTATAAAGGAGAAATATATTATGGGAAAACAGTTAGTGATCGCAGAAAAACCGTCTGCCGGAAAAGCCATAGCCAAAGTATTGGGTGTAACCGATAGTAAAGATGGATACATGGAAAGTGACAGATATGTGGTATCCTGGGCGTTTGGACATCTAATCCGTTTAGGAGAACCCATGGAACAAAATGATGCATGGGACAAAAATTGGTCAATGGAACAGTTACCAATGCTTCCGAAACAATTCAAATATTTTATAAATACAGACCAGGGAGCAAAAAAACAATTTAATACCTTGAAAAACCTGATTAACCGTTCTGATATTGATGGTATTATAAATGCAGGAGATGCAGGACGGGAGGGTGAATTGATCCAGCGCTTGATTTACGCAAAAGCGAGGAATACAAAGCCGGTAAGAAGACTTTGGATTTCTTCCATGGCGGACAAGGATATAAAACAAGGTTTTGAAAATCTAAAACCACAATCAGAAAAAGATGATTTGTTTGCAGCAGCGTTGTGTCGACAACATAGCGACTGGAAAGTAGGTATGAATTTTTCAAGACTGGTAGCCATTAAAAATAATGTATATGGATTTTCCATCGGTTCTGTTCAGACGCCAACCGTAGCTTTTGTAAGAGACAGAAATGACGAAATTGCCAATTTTGTTTCGGAACCATATTTTCAAGTCAAAGCAAACTTTGACAAGGAATATTGGGGAATTCTTCTTAATGAAGATGGGAAGATTGCATCGTTTAAGAATGGAAATGACGCAGACTGCGTGATAAACGAGCTTGACGGAGAAAATGGAAATATTATTAAATATTCTGTTACAAGAAAAACAACAAACAGACCTAAACTGTATAATCTGTCGCAGCTGCAGATCGATGCCAATCGAAAGTATAAATATTCGCCGGCAGAAGTGCTGCAGGCTGCCCAAAACTTATACGAAAAACATAAGATTACAACATATCCAAGAACAGACAGCCAGTATTTGAATGAAGCAATGCGGGAACTGTTGCCGGGATATGTCAATGCGATTGCCCAAAACGGATACCCGGTAATGCAAACTCCGTTAGTCAATGGTTTATTTTTGGATTCCAATGTAATAAATGATAAAAGGGTTTCTGACCATCACGCTATTGTAATAAACGAAAATTATAAAGATTATGACAAAAGTAAGCTAACATTGATGGAAACAAATGTTTTAGATCTGATTGTAAAAAGAATGCTGCTTGCCTTTAGCCCAAAATATGAGTATGATCAGACTATTGTATTAACGAAGGTAAATGATTATATATTTCGCTCATCAGGAGAAACTCCGGTAGATTTGGGATGGAAAAAGACTGCAAAAGAAATTGGAATCACGCAGAAGGAAAGTCCAGATTCACAAGTATTTTACGGCATTCAAAAAGGAGATATTGTGCAGTTAAAGAACTGTGAACGGTTAGATAAAAAAACGAAGCCGCCAAAACAACTGACATTAGGTGATCTGATTCAATTGATGTGCAACGCAGGAAAAACCATCGAAGATCAGGACTTAAAAAAAGCATTAAATGAGGCAGAAGGAATTGGAACGGAAGCGACGAGGGCAAATATTATAGAGGAAATATTAAAACGTGGCTATATTGAAAAAAAAGAAAAGGATTTCTTGTTTGTGACAGACAAAGGAAGAGATCTTTTAGATATGGCTCCGGAAAAACTTACGACGCCAACCATGCGTGCGGAGTGGGAGAAAGATTTCTCAAAAATAGAACAGGGACAGATGAAGGCGCATGATTTCAATCTAAAAGTGGACGAATATATTCGGAATGTAATCGAAAGCTATCAAGGCGGATTGACCTGCCGGACGAAGTCTTCTTACAAAAAAATGAAGAATTAGGAAAATGTCCAAAGTGCGGTGCCTTATATTTAAATGGAAAGTATGGTCCTTATTGCTCCGGAAAGTGTGGATTTATATTAAGAAAATATAAAGGGAATCCACTATCTGTTAAACAGGTACAAGCTTTGATAAATGGTCATTCCGTTACGGTGAAGGGTGAAAAAGTCAATCCATCCCAAAATATTATAGAACGAAAACATGAAGGTAAGATATATTATTTCATGGATTTTGGCTATAATTCCGGCGCTGTAGAGAAGCGGATTCTTGGAAAGTGTCCAAAATGTCAAGGTGATTATGTATATGATGCATATGGACCTCATTGTGACAACAAATGTGGCTTTGTTTTGAAATCGTACCGGAAAGTACCTTTGAAACCACAGGAAATAAAGAATATTTTAGATCATAAACCTCAAGTGATCCGAAACATTTCCAAAAAGTTTGGAACCGGTACATATAATGTTGAGGTGACTGCTACTGGCAACCTGATTGAAAAGGCTAATGAAGGTAAAACCTATTATTTTATGGAACTTGATGCTAAATTGGTGAATTAAATACCAAAAGTTACCAATTTACCCAATCTATTTTCCCTATGCTTTAAGACATTGGGGATGCAAAGAAAAAAAAGCCTTAAACACATCAGAAAAAAATGCCATATCCGAGTTTGTGTGATATAATATTTGTGTTATTATATACACAGTGTAAAAGAATCGCAATATAATTTGGATAGTTCTATAGCGAAAATTTTATATTGCACCAGGCTATTTTAATGATTTTGTTTCTAATTCTTCCCTTTTATAGAGAAGTATGGAGCATTAATGAAAACCTAAAAAGAAGAAGAGAGGTGAAAAAATGGTAAAAACAATTAAACTCGCTATTTCTCTTATAGATGAAAATAAAATTTCCTATAAGGATCTGTGTGAAGAATTATTTCAAATGCAATATTTGAGTGCGAAAGCATGTAATAGAGTTATGTCATACTTATACGCTGATAAGCAGCAGGAATTTATTATGAAGGATGCCAACATGGATATTCCTACCCCTAAAGAGATGTACGGAAAATCTCGAATGGCATATATTAATGATAAATTAAAAGAGATTATGACTACATCTTATTCTGGGAATATATCTCAAACACGATCTTTTGTCGAAAACCAATTTTCAAAGGATGTAAAAAGGGATTGCTTAAGGGGAATGTATCTCTTACTAATTTTAAAAGAACTGGAGCAATCTATTTACATAACAAATCATATAAATTATTTGAAACAGACAAGGAAATTGCCGTTAGCATCAGTACATCTAAAAATTTGGAAGAAAGCAGCTTGGTGCAGATTCCATTGCTGGCATATGACAAGGGAAAAAACAAGAGCAAAGCAACTCAGGATTATCTGGCACTGACAGAATATATTTTAGAGAAAGGATGATGACGAATGAGCAATATTGAAAAAATGATGGAAAATATATACCCAATAATTAATGTAGCAGGCTGGGTACTAATTTGCTTTTCTGTTCTAATGCTTATATTTTCTCTAAAAAAAGGTTTGAGAAAGATGTTTTTGGAGTTGGCGGTATTATCAGCTGGTTGTGCAATTCCTATGTTGATAATTCCAGTGATGGGGAAACTAATGTATATGGAACCAGGGGTAGGAGAAAAATTGTTTTCTTGGAAAGATATGTTATTATTTGGTGGTGGAATACTAATTTTGATTATTGCATCAAATATGAAAAAAGATAGTTAGGGGTCAGAAATGACCCCCAAATAGAAAGTGAGGTAGAACTTATGGCTGGAAAAGGTATTCAAGGTGGTAGGATATCTCAAAAATAGAACAGGGACAGATGAAGGCGCATGATTTCAATCTAAAAGTGGACGAATATATTCGGAATGTAATCGAAAGCTATCAAGGCGGATTGACCTGCCGGACGAAGTCTTCTTACAAAAAAATGAAGAATTAGGAAAATGTCCAAAGTGCGGTGCCTTATATTTAAATGGAAAGTATGGTCCTTATTGCTCCGGAAAGTGTGGATTTATATTAAGAAAATATAAAGGGAATCCACTATCTGTTAAACAGGTACAAGCTTTGATAAATGGTCATTCCGTTACGGTGAAGGGTGAAAAAGTCAATCCATCCCAAAATATTATAGAACGAAAACATGAAGGTAAGATATATTATTTCATGGATTTTGGCTATAATTCCGGCGCTGTAGAGAAGCGGATTCTTGGAAAGTGTCCAAAATGTCAAGGTGATTATGTATATGATGCATATGGACCTCATTGTGACAACAAATGTGGCTTTGTTTTGAAATCGTACCGGAAAGTACCTTTGAAACCACAGGAAATAAAGAATATTTTAGATCATAAACCTCAAGTGATCCGAAACATTTCCAAAAAGTTTGGAACCGGTACATATAATGTTGAGGTGACTGCTACTGGCAACCTGATTGAAAAGGCTAATGAAGGTAAAACCTATTATTTTATGGAACTTGATGCTAAATTGGTGAATTAAATACCAAAAGTTACCAATTTACCCAATCTATTTTCCCTATGCTTTAAGACATTGGGGATGCAAAGAAAAAAAAGCCTTAAACACATCAGAAAAAAATGCCATATCCGAGTTTGTGTGATATAATATTTGTGTTATTATATACACAGTGTAAAAGAATCGCAATATAATTTGGATAGTTCTATAGCGAAAATTTTATATTGCACCAGGCTATTTTAATGATTTTGTTTCTAATTCTTCCCTTTTATAGAGAAGTATGGAGCATTAATGAAAACCTAAAAAGAAGAAGAGAGGTGAAAAAATGGTAAAAACAATTAAACTCGCTATTTCTCTTATAGATGAAAATAAAATTTCCTATAAGGATCTGTGTGAAGAATTATTTCAAATGCAATATTTGAGTGCGAAAGCATGTAATAGAGTTATGTCATACTTATACGCTGATAAGCAGCAGGAATTTATTATGAAGGATGCCAACATGGATATTCCTACCCCTAAAGAGATGTACGGAAAATCTCGAATGGCATATATTAATGATAAATTAAAAGAGATTATGACTACATCTTATTCTGGGAATATATCTCAAACACGATCTTTTGTCGAAAACCAATTTTCAAAGGATGTAAAAAGGGATTGCTTAAGGGGAATGTATCTCTTACTAATTTTAAAAGAACTGGAGCAATCTATTTACATAACAAATCATATAAATTATTTGAAACAGACAAGGGAATTGCCGTTAGCATCAGTCTGTTCAATAAGACGAAATCAAAGGAACTTGGTTTAAAGACCGGACAAATTCGATTTTTGATACCTCGTATTAATCAGCGAGAAAAAAATATATTAAAACATATGCTTTCCGGAGAGTATAAGCAAGGTTCGGCTTCATTAACTTATAACAAAAACAAAAAGAAATGGATGCTCGCAATGTCCTTTTCTTTTACTCCACAAGAATCAACCGGACAAAATACACTTTCTGTACGGTTAGGTTCCGAAGTTTTGCTTTTTTTGTCAGCGGAAAACGAAGGAACTCAGAAAGAAATAAGAATGGGCAGAAATGATCAATATGTGCCAGGATTGGAAGAATTGCAGACGGTGAGAGCGAAAATGGCGGCAATGCGTAGAATATATGGTAATGCTACGCGTATCGCAAGTGATAATAATTGTGGTAAAGGATACAAAAAGAGGGCGGAAAAACTCCTACAGTTGCATGATAAAGAAAAGAGGTATCGTAACACATTTAACAATAAGATCAGCCGTTATATCATCGAAATTGCAAAAAGATATGATTGTGGATTGATCAAATTAGTAGATTTTACAAAAACTGAAAATGCTGCTTTTGGAGACTGGACATACTATGATTTAGCTAATAAAATATCTTATAAAGCAGAAGAAGACGGAATTGTTGTTATGGAAACAAATAGCAGGGATACCAAAGAAAATGAGTAAAAAAACAATGGCAGTCTTGCCTGCCAAAAGGTGAGATAGTGGTGGTGATTCATGTATTTTATTTACCAATTGATACACAGGGACCATCACTCTCGCCAAACGCTCCGTTTAAAACGGTAAAAAGTTGCGGCAAAAGCTGAAAAGCGGCGTGTCGTAAAGTATTCATGTTAATATCAAGGGCTTGAGCATCATTGCAGTTGACATGGTACTCAAGGGATAAATGAAATTGATGCATGGTATGACAAGCTTGAGCATCATTGCAGTTGACATGGTACTCAAGGAATGTGTACTCAAATAGTCTGAAAAACTAGGCTTGAGCATCATTGCAGTTGACATGGTACTCAAGGTCCAGAATGTAAACAAGCAGAATTGAGTTTGCTTGAGCATCATTGCAGTTGACATGGTACTCAAGGTAGGTGAATTGAATTTGATAAATCAAGAGTGCTTGAGCCCCATTGTATTTAACAGTGGATTTAAGGATTTCATTATTATCAAAAATTTTATATCCATTCTTTTTTTTCTTTGTTTATCATACTTAATGTGTATTAAAAGAAAAATTGGAGGTCTGAAGTGTGATAAGTTTCAATGAAAGAGCTGAAATTTCAGCTAAAAGAAAGAAAAAAGAAAGAAAAAGGAATAACATTCGGCTTTTAACCGTAACTGTAGTGGTTTTTTTGATTACATTTATCGCAACTAATGTATGGTATGCGAAGGGTAAAACCTATTCTTTTTATGGGGAAGAAAAATATATTACGGTTCAAGTAAAAGCAGGAGATACCTTATGGGGTATCTGTAAAAAATACTACACTAAAGATTCTGGATTAACATTTGATGAATATGTTTCTGAACAGATAGATATGTATTCCGGATGGAATGGTGAAGTAGATGCTGGAGGCGAAATTACGATTCATGTATATATTCCAAAGAACATGGATAATTTTTCGGAGCTGTATAAAAAGCATTGAATCAGCTAAAACAGAAAGGTTGCTGCATCGACAGTTTGTTAATGCGGCAGCCTTTTTCTTTATTTATTTTTTCATACTAATAGTAGACAAAATTGTAGTAGAAAGGAATACGAATTTAGTATGAGCGCAAATAGAATCAATAATCCTGTAGAAGATAGAAACGGAAATCATCCTTTAGCAGGAAATGAACATTATAGAAACGGAAGTTATTCATATAACTCAGATACAGACGCAGAAACTTTTCGGTATGGAGGGCGAACAGTAGGACAAAAAGCCAGTGAATTTGGCGATCGATTAGTTAATGTGTCGTCTTATGCTGTCAATATTTACGCAGCAATGCATAATAGCGGTCCGGCGATAGAACACATGGAGACGATTATCAGAGCAAAAAATCTTGCTGACTCATTTGCTATAAAAAAAGCAGCTGAAATTGATAAAAAAAGAGCAATGACATACGCAAAAAAATTAGACGAAGAGCGTATGACGGAGTGGCTGCATACATTGCAACAGAACGGAGTAGTAACAGATGATTTTTATAAGAGAAATAACAAAAAAATTGGTTTAGAGTCAGATCAAAATAGAAATGCCATTATCAATGCTACAAATAAATATTTGTATAATCAGAAATTGATCGATGGAGATGGAAACTATTTCACAACGGACGGCAATAACAATTATATAAAATCAAATCTGGCAAAAGAAGTGAATAAAAAAATAAAAAAGTATGGAATAGGAGAAAAATCGCAAAAGGAAATTATGAAGCTGCTTGATCAAATAGAGCCATCTTTGACAAATGAGCAGAAAAAGATGATATATTTAAATCATGTTGCAAAAGAAATAAATCGCGTAAACTATAGTTACAATAAAATTAAAAAGACAACAGCAAGAGATGTCCGGATTATGTTCAGAAGGATAACCCCGAATGATGCTCTCTTCAGAGGAATCAATAAAGTATATAAAGATTATAGAAATACGAAATGGGCATTCAACACAACAAAAAGCCTCATTAAATTTAGTTATAAGTCAGGAAAAAGTATATCATTAGCGGGCAAAAAATTTACAAAAGGAACATTTTATGCCAGTAGAAAAATGATGAGAAAAAATGAGCTTGGAAGACAGTTATCCGACAAAATAGAAACCCCGTATTGGACAGCAAAAAGAGTATCCCTTGATTTTGCAGGCGAGAACGGAAGGAAAGAATTAGGTATTAAGGATAATGTAACAATTGGGGTGAAAAACATGTATGCCGAAACTGCTGCAGGCAGATATCAAGCGAAAAGAAAAGATGCAAAGACACAACAAAGAAAAAAACAATATGCTTCTGATCTGCGTACTGTGCAAAGAAATGCAGAAAAAAGAAAGAAAAAACAAGAATATAATAAAAAAAAGCATCCTGTTGTAACACAAGGAAGAAGAGCTGAAAAAACGATAGAAAATGTAGTAACTTCAGTGCTTCGTGCTCCGGGGGAAATATTAAGTTTTAAACGACGGATAAAACAGGCATTGATCGGAATTTTGACTGGAGTGGTGGCTGCGTGTATTATGCCTTTTATTGTGATTATATTGATTGTGCTTTTATTAATGGGGGTTAGTAATGTGACTAATTCTGTATCATCCATGTTTGCCGGAGATAATATAAATGTGTCTGATCTAGCATCGCTTGTGGTCGAACATGAAAATAAGATGGTAGATTCTTATGCAAAAAAACATTGTGGAGGGGTAAAAAATGTTAAAAAGAAAACCTATTATGTAATGGGTGCAAACAAAAAATGGATAAAATCGACTCAAAATGCAAATATAACAGATATCTTGTCAATGGGTATTACTGTCATGAATGATCAAGTGGACAAAGAAGGGAAGATTGATCAGAAATCATTTGAAAAAATGGGGGAATATTGCGAACGGCTTGCTGACAAATCAATTACTTGTGTTGCAGCAAAAGCAGAAAAAAGGGGTAAAACTCAATATTATAATATGGACATTTACATAACATCAAATTATACGGAATTGAAGAGCATGAAAAAAAATATAAGTGCAAACCAAAACCGGGCTAGTTTATTTGATTTGGATAATATAAATGGTTTTTACGAAAAATATGTATCCCAATCCAGATTAAGTAAAGTGGATGACTCTGAGTTTAATGATGCAAAACTGTCTGTATATTACCAAGCGAAGCAATCCGGAAAATTGTCCATAAGTAAAAAAGCCGGAATCTGCAGCTGTAAAAACAAAACAGTAACCATAAATAACAAGTTGTATAAAAAAGTTGATGTGGTGATCAGCGAACAAAATATAGCGTATAATGATTGGAATGCCGATGGAAAGATTACACAGGAAGACACAGGATATTTACTTATTAAAGGAATATATGATGCTCCGGTAAAAGTTGGGAAAAAATCATGTGTGGGTACCGTTTTCTCGATAGCCGGAACAAATAAAGATTTGAGACCGAATGAATTTTCCATTTATACATGTAGTAAGAATAAAACACATGTTATAAATACGGTAAATTCAATTAATTTGCAAGCTCCGAGTGAATCTATCATCATTGGTAAAGATACATATAAAATTCCAAAAAATAAATGGACAGCTGTAAAATTAGGAATACAAAAAGAACCAAATGGAGCGTTGGAAAAAAGAACCTATGATATCATGTGGGATAAAAAAAATGAAGAAGAATGCATAAAAAACAAGTCGTTAATTCCTTGGTCCTCTTACGGAGTCTCAGCCGGGAATGCCGACAATTATATAGATGAAGCTAAACAAATGGCAGATGACGATACGATCGGATACAGCATGAATAACAGATGCTTAAATCCGGATGTCGATTGCTCTTCGTTTGTATATTATTCACTGATAAACAGCAAAACCTGCTCAAAGAAGCAGTTAGGATCTGGTCCATTTTCTACTGCGGACGAGCCGCAAAAACTTAAAGCCGCCGGTTTTATGGAAAAGGGCTTTAATAAAAATGACCTTGAGCCGGGAGACATTTTATGGTATCCAAAGGGATTTGGCGGACATAGCTATGGTCATACGGAAATTTATATTGGAAATAATAAAACAATAGGTGCTCATTCCAATTATGATCAGAAAAACGGAGACAGCAGTGGAAAAGAAGTGTGTATAGTCACTTTAACAAAAAGCTATGCTAAAATATTCCGCAAAACAAAATAGCAGAATTTTTTTGCTATATCCGAGTTTGTAAAGATTTATTAGTTTTGTTAAATTAAATGTATAGAAAAACAGGTAAATCAAATAAACAGATTTTGCCAAAATAATACCGATTTATAAGCAAACGAAAGGGACTTATTATGAAAATAAAAGAAATAACATTAAAAAATTTTAAGGGAACCGAACATTTAACAATAACTCCAGATACGGGGGTTACGGCAATCGTAGGAAAAACAGGAGTCGGAAAAAGTTCGATTATAAAAGCAGTGGAATATGCATTAACAAATCCGACAAGCAGACAGATGGTATACAAAAAAATTGGAACCGACAATATGTCTGTAGTTTTTGACGCAGAGGATTTGCGCATTGAATCCGGAAGGATAAATACATACAATAGACAGGGTAAATACACTGGAGAAAGTAAATTTTTCAAATTGAATGGAAATGACACTACATATCAGAACATTCAGGCGAAAATCGAAGAAAAATTTGGAGTTCGAACAGATGCAATCCTGAATTCTATTTCTACAAGTGTGCTCCAAAAAATGAATTCCGGAGAATTGGCAGCATTCTTGTTGTCGTATATTCCAGATACAATGGATGTAGATCGCGTGATAAGCTATATCAAAGAGCCAACAGAAGAAGTGGAACAGGAGCTGCGCATGAGATTACCAGAGGCTCCGGAAACTTTTGATATTGATGTGATAAAAGGTATTCGGGATGATTTTCTTGAGGAGCGCCGCAACTGCAAAAAGAAAAAAGTTGCTTTGGAAGATGCTGTGGCAAAACGCATGGCAGACCCTAAAATCACATTGGAAGAAATAAAAAAGAGATATGACAAAGTCATGAAAGACCTTGGGGCTCTGGATGGTGCAAAAAAAACACATGAAGAGTGGGAAAAAAAAGTAAGAGATTATCAAAACAAAAAAAAGGAAATTGAACGATTAGAGACAATTATATCGTCCTATAAAGAATCTGCTCCGGATGCAGAACAGTATAAAAAAAATCGTTTAGAGCGCGATGCCATTATAACAGACATTAACATGGCAAGCAATACGATCAATGTCTTGAAAAGGGACATTGAAAAATTTGAGACAGCACTAAAGAATCTGAATACAAAGATTTGTCCGTTGTCCAACAAGTTGGTATGTACTACCGATAAAACATTGGCGAAAGATGAATTGCTTTCAGATATAGCAAAAAATAGAGAAATTATCTTTCAGCAGGAAGACATTATAAAAACGAAAACCAAGAAAAAAAAGAAAATTGAAGCGGATATTGCTGCATACGAAAAAGCTATGTTTGAATATCAAAAAGTTGAAAAAGCAAAAATCCGAAAAGAAGAAATTGAAAAAGTTTTGGTAAATCCGGGCAACGAACCTCAAAATCCCGATGTTGCAAAACTTTTGGATCAGAAGAAAAATTTAGTGGTGGCAGAAGATTATGTAAAAAAATATGATATTTATACTGAGGCGCTGAATAAATTGAAAAAAACAAACCGACAGATTAAAATGCTGGATACGCTGTGTTCTCTTTTAGGCGATAAAGGAGAAATTACGGATGGAATTAACGAATATTACATTCAAATATTTAACGATATCTTGGAAAGCCGGTGCCGTGTATTAAATATTGGACTTAATGTCAAACTGGTAAATGACAGTGGAATTTACATTTATTATGAGAAGAATGGTATTTCCTGCGAAGTAAAGAATGCTTCGGCAGGCGAGGAAGCAATCATTTATTTTATTATGGCTGATATGATCAATCAGTTATCCGGATTTCGTGTATTGTTTTTCGATAACATCGATAAGATGGATGAGGAAACTTTTGAGGGTGTATTGCGGTTAGTTCAGTCGAAAGATGTGTTAAATGAATACGACCATATCTTTCTTATGGGTATTGATCATACAGATACAATCAATCTTCTTGAAAAAAATGGCGTAAAACTGATGAATTATTCAGACTTTAATTAGGGCTTGTAAGAAATCTCCCTCCTTTTTAAATAAGGAGGGAGACAACCACACGATGCTATACGGAAGTGATAAAAAACTTGACAGATGTATCAGCAGAAAGGAATCATATGTTAATATACGATGTAAATTATGTGACTTTTTTT